>Ga0315913_1000089_pt1 | contig 51796 bp, 27 predicted proteins | sample MpolsnodulesMG_FD_207736 | JGI IMG/M metagenome (GOLD analysis project Ga0315913, IMG submission 207736) | Medicago polymorpha root nodule microbial communities from Los Angeles, California, United States - small nodules | ecosystem: Host-associated > Plants > Roots > Nodule | place: USA...
ACATCTTCTATTTATTTTGAGAAATTAAAGGGTCCTAACTTGGTGTCTAAATAATCTAAAGTTGAAGATGTGATAAAAAAGAAATAGATGGAGATAAAATAAGGGAGTAGTGCTCAAGAAAAAAATAGTAACAAACAATGAACCTTTATCTTTTGTTGTTGAAATAACAGACAATATTGAGTTTTTTTTTTTTTATAAGCTGACAATATTGAGATTTGACAAATCGTTGATGTGGATTTGCAAACAAATTTGACGGAATAAACCATCAACCTGAACTTCAAAATAATCATTATTTCTACAAATTAAACCGTAGTATTATTAATGTAATAAAGAAAAATCCTAACAAATTCGTTTACGACACTTGCTAAAAAGTTTTAAATAAAAAATTTATCTTAGAAATTGTGTATATTGAAACACAAAAAGTAATTCTTTGTACATAAAACTTTTCAATTGTTTTCATTTTTGAATGTCTTTTTTTTAGGAAATCATTTTTGAATGTTAACAAATGCATCTACAAGGGAGACGAATAGATACTCAAAAAAGTTTTTGGATTTTTTAAAGTTGATGCATCCAAAAAGTTACTTTTTTAGATTATGCTAATTATTCGAACACCACAAATGAAAAGTTGACTATTAATGAAGATCTATGCAAAACATAAGACATCGAATAAGTGAAAACCAATCAAATTAATCAATTAGATGATAGAGAGAATCACTTAATTTGCGATATTGATGATAAGCTAAAAACATATAATCACTTATTTGAAAAGAGCGCTTAGGATTCAATTAGGTAACTAAGATGATGGATTCTAAAAACCACTTCTCGATGCTATTGATTCTTAACAAAGAATCAACACTCAATTGAGTTTCTTTTAAATCAATCAAAATTAGGTTTTTCAAAACCCACAATTGAAACAATATAAAAACATAAATTTAAAGAGTTAGGGGATATGGAGAAGGAGCACGACGATTTATAGAGGTTCACCCACACCATCTTCACTAGTGGACTACTCTTCTCCCAAAGACCTGATTCAATGGAGTGTTGTTGAATTTTGAATGTCAATTGTTCGTGAAATTGTTTACACCCGTATTGCTCCTTTAGACTTGAGGTATCTTCCACGAACCCTAATCTTTCAACAATACTTGATGCAACCCTTAAACTATGACACCCAAGATTTAAACCTTCAAATCTCCTTGATAACCACTCTTTTAAATTCAATCTTAAACTCTCCTAATCTTCACATGAGCTGCTCCAAAAATCTCTTTGGGTCTCCTTTGCACTCAAACTTTGACTATCCTTTGATTGTTGAGAAATCGTCAATTGATCTTGTGATGTTGGATGAAGGAACCCCACCTCTCCCCCAACTCCCCAAAGGAGGTGGAAAATCGATATCTTTCCTTTAAGTTTCAAATGCCCCCAATTGCAAAACCCTATAATATCACAATCTGACGTACAAAGAATTATGTCTAAGTAACTGACATTTTCTCAACTTCACATTTTATATCAAAGAGTACAAGGTAAAAGAAGATGGTATGAGAGAAGAGATTGTGAAAATTTCATGTGTTTTGAGAAGTGATGAGGTGTTTCACTTATATAGGTTTTTGAATCAAGTGAGAATAAAGTTAAAAAACATGATGTTAAAATAACAGAGTGCATCAATTCATTTTCAGAAGTGAAACAATTCACTTTGTTGAGTGAAACAATTTACTTTCAAAACCAACACAAATTGAATTTTTAAAACAAATGAAACAATTCACATTTTGAAAACACGCAAATTTCAAAAACCAACATTTAGTGTATGAATGTAATGTTTAAAACAATTGAACCTCGATAAGATTGTAAAGATGAGATCATGTAAGCATCCTAGGGTACACAAATTCTACTTATAAGTCTTGGCATCAATTCAAAATCATCAATTAACCTTAATTACATTAAATCAAACTAAGGACCAAATGCACTCTAAAACTATAGGAGCATTATTTGCAAAATTAACAGCTCTAGGGAAGATTGGTTTTTAAACTTCTAAGGTTATGAATGCACAATTTTCAAGATTAATAAGACAGAAGTTGAGTATAAACTTAATATTGTTTGGATGACCAAAAAATGAAGAAGAAAGAAATAGTAATTTTTTTTCACATGTTTGGATAAATACAAAAATGACTAGAGCTGAATTAATAATAATAACAGTAAAAGATAAATCTATCCTTTGTAATAATAGTTTAAATATATAAAATAAGTTGACATTTCAACAAAAATTGATAAACCTCAAAATAGTACAACCACAAATAAAACAACTACATGGAATTTATCACGAAGTTTGTATTTATAAGACAAATTTCTGTTTAAAAAAGACAAATTTCTTATTTACTCATGAACAAAAGGTGGATAGAGTTATCTCCGTTAAGTTAACATCAATCAAAATCGTTCATCTGTTTTCTATTAGATAAATGAACGATTTTGATTGATGTCAACTCAATAAAGATAACTATTTTTACCTTTTATTGATAGGTAATATAGTTGTCACTATTATATAATAATGACAATTAAGATGAACAAGGTACATGCTCTTTGAGCAATGAAATAATTCAAAACAAAAAAAAAAGAAAGTAAAATTTAGTTAAATGAAAGTAAGTATAATCAACTTAATATATACATTTAAAATTCCTATGTGAGGTAGCCCATTGTTGAGTGAAAATAGTTGGATGTCTCGTATCCGCGGTTCAAAGGTTAGTCCCACTCCCATGGAGGACCTAAGTTTCTAGTTGTCGAGATACTTTGAAGAGCCTGTTAGAAATCAAATACCTTAACTATGATGATTAGCGAATAAAGTATATACTCTGAAAGTTAACTGGATGGCAAAACAACATTTTTTTTTGTCATTTTTTTGGTTAAGAAACAACGTTTTTTTTATTAAGATAAAACAACATTATATATGCAAGGTTATGGTTCAAAGGAGGTAAAAAAAACATAATTTGTTCATAAATATGAAATTAGAAAGTAAATATTTACCTATCACCGGTTGGAATTTGTTCAACCACGATTAATATGGAGAACAAAGGATGTTAAAACGATGCCAAGTGCAATGAAAAAAGAAAAAGAGATGGAACCATCGTATATATTAAACAACAAGTTAGTATGAAGGATCACAAATGTCATATTCATTCTCACTATAAATTTCATCTAGATCCTCTACTATCGTTATCTTCTTCTGTCTTTTAGGTCTCTATCTCTCTCATTCTCATCTCTTCATTTTTCAATTTCAATTTCTCTCTTCTTACTCGTCAAAAGTTAAAACCACATAGTTGCACTTATGTAGTTGGAGGTGATCCAGTTATGTCTCGCCTCATGAGAAAAGAACTTTTTTTTAATTTTATTCCTCTCTTTTACAAATCTAAATATATAAACATAGTGTCTATTTTTCCTTTGATGGAAGTGTAAGATCTGTTATTGATATAATAGACTCGCCATAAACCTACATGTATATTTACATGTATTATTTGACTAACTTTAGATAAGACAATTATCTGTTCAACTAAAAGTTTTATCACTTTGAAATTGTAGTTCTGTTTTATAATTTTAACATCTTATAATGAAGTTCTTAAAGATAATAAAATGTAACTTATTATAAATTCAAAATTCAGAGAACATGGTTCTATGAGTTAAAATAGATTCTCGTAAGTAGGGGTGGCTAAACAACTAAAGTTTATCGTTTCGACCTGTTTTAACCCGTTATTTTAGATGGAACGAGTCAAAATATATTAAATATTTACTAAAAATCAAAGTGGTGACATGTGAGGCGAACCTACCTGCGAGTTTTAGTTTTGAAAAACTATTTTATTTAATTGTTTTTATTGAGAAATCATACGAATTACAACATCAATTCATTGCTATTAATTATGTTCTTTAAGAGTTTTTTTTTTGTTAATAACAACAAATCATATGAATAATTCAAAATATTTTTTTTGGATAATATTATGAACAAAATATGAACTTTTACGACTAATGTGAAGCATGCCAAGATGAGGGATATCATTTTAAACTGAACGACCTAAATTGTCCAGCCGTAGTCAGTTTTTGACGTATCCTACTTGCAAGTATAGTTATGGGGTCACAACACATGAAATCAAAGGGTGTAGAGGTGCAGGGAGTGTCCTATGTGAAGTTGGAGCACAGGATCCACTCCCGGAGATAAGTAAGATTAAAATGAACGCATCAAAAGAAAGGAGCAGAATGAGAGTTAATAGAGAGGCGTAACACCAAAATGGCTTCTTCCACTTCAACAACACTCTACTCCTCACCCTCCACGTTACGACGTCGTTTACCCATTGTAGGCGCGTTTTGCATGCTCACCTTGGGACTCTCCAATCTCTACACACCCTTGTATTCATCTGCCCTCAAAACAGGAAATTCTATTGATTTCTATCACTCTATATGTTTTGTTGAATTGCTTCTGTTGTTTCGTTTCAGATCCAAATTGAGTAGCAGGTTTTCAACTAATTCCATTAGAATGGAAGGGAGTACCAATAACACCACTGTTCCAAGCATAGTTGTATATGTAACTGTTCCCAACAAAGAAGCAGGTCGCGTCATTGTTTTAACATTTTCGCTTATTTATTAAATTAATTTAATGGTGTGATTGTTTATTTGATTTGATGCATGTTATTGGTTTTGTAGGTAAGAAATTGGCTGAAAGCATTGTCACAGAGAAACTTGCTGCTTGTGTCAATAGGGTACCTGGTAAGTAACAATTTCTTACTCCATTTGTTTTATTCACTCTACTTATTAGATATAATTAGTTTAGTTGCAAATTACGTAAGCTTAGTTATGATCAATATATAAAATGTATTATTATACACTCGTTCTCATCAACTTTTCTCATTCCATCAGTTCCAAATAATCAATCTTCATCTCAAATTATTTACTCCCTTAAATTACCATTTCTGAGCATACCGTGTGACTAACTGACTTGGAACTTGGAAGTCATGGGCTCAAATGAATCTTGAAAACAACCTCTCTACTTGTGGGGGCATTTACTCTAGAGAGACAAATTTACCATTTCTCGATAAGCCTTGTGCAATGGGCCACCCTTTACCATTTCTTAGCATATAAGTAATTGCTAAATCATAAACTAAAAACAGATTTCCCTTGAGGCATTGTCATAACTGCTATTTTGCATCCTTTGCCGTGCCTTTGGCCACACGCGAGCATGCTCTTAACTTAATCTTGAATGAGCTTGATAAGTATTCAAGTCCTTGGGGGGAAGAACCTAGCATTTATATACTCCATCGACTATCGAGCATCCCACAACTCAATGTGGGACTTGGGCACCCCATAATATCCAAGACCCTATTATCGCACCATCCCTGAGAGCCGACATCCTGGCGGTTGACACTCTACAACGCTTTATTTGGCTTTTCCAGTCAGCCCTCCATAGGTAGCCCTTTGAGCCACCAACAACCATATCCTATACCAATCGGTAAGTATTCAAGACCCTATTATCGCACCACCCTAAGAGCCAACATCTTGGCGGTTGACACTCTACAACGTTTTATTTGGCCTTTCCAGTCTGCCCTCCTTAGGTAGCCTTTCTGAGCCACCAACAACCATATCTTATACCAATCAGTAAGTATTCATGCCCTTGGGGAACCCTCCCTTAAAAGCTAGCTATTAAGGAAAAAGAACCAAATCCGCTTAATACCTAAGTCCCTATTAGAAATCCACTCATTGACATCTATCTTCACTTTTGAGTTTCTTTTTAACTTATGGCGTCACCGTCTCAAGCGCCTATGCAGATGGTCATCTTTCTGGTAGGGTGAAATGGATTGAGTTTCATATGATCTTCATTTAATTTGTTTTCTAACAAGTTAATTATATAGTTCTGGCATCCCATTTCTGACTTTTAAAAACCATGTGTATTATGTATTGTGCAGGTATAGAATCAGTATATCAATGGGAGGGGAAGGTATGGTGTACAATATTCCTGTTGGTCAAGAATTACTGATATGAATTCAAACTTCTGTTTAAAAATGCCACTGCCCTAACAATAAAAGTTCTTATTTTCTAGTGTGAGTTAATGTTCTTTTGGAGTTGTTTTAAAATTGAAAGTATTGTTGTAGCTTTGACTTTGCCAGCTTTGTGTTGCAAACTGACAGATCCAAACTGATTCTGAGGAACTTCTTATAATCAAGACTAGGCAATCCCTTTTGGAAGCACTGACAGACCATGTCAAAGCAAATCATGAATATGAGTAAGGCTGATATACATATAGAAAATAATCTTGCATGAAATTCAAAATTTGCTTTGCGTTACGTTTTCTGAGTTGCATATTTCACTTGATCCTGATAGAAAAGCATGAAAAAAGGAAAACTTAAACTATATATCTGCCAAGACTCAAGAACTTAGGCACTGAATCCATATTGAAATGAATTGAGGTGTAATTATGGACAATAGGGCATTCACATGGTTCTTACTACTTCCTTTTATCCTTTTTCAGTGTGCCAGAGGTGATCTCCTTACCCATCACTGGGGGCAATCTCAAATATTTAGAATGGTTAAAAGAGAGCACAAGGGAGTAACTATCAAGTTTAAAGCCAGATTGTGGGGTTAAAGTCTTGAGTTCTTCTGCCTTTGTGTGTCAAATAAACCTTGCATGTAATATAACTAGTCAATGGTGTCTGAACATTACTAGGTAAAGGATGAGAATCAATGTTGTATTACTGCTGATGGCAGCAATGGGATGCATATGATTTGATGTGAGTGGCTGTTTTCTCTTTGATTTTATGCACAAGGGGTCTTTTTTCGTAGGTTGGTTTGTGTGTGTGTGTGTGCGTGCTTTTTTTGAATCAAAACAAATTCAATTCATCTTGTTAACAAGTAACTGACCCAACATTATAGGCATCTGTTTAAAAATATGGGGACTAGCAGAAGATATAGACGTCCTTGCAAGTGTATGCGAGCAAGTGTAAGCGACCCTATTCGCTTGTCTTCGAATATAAACCACAAAATAACTAAGATTGTTTTTCAGAAAGCTTCTTACGAGAATCAATAATTAACCCATACTCAGTAAAGTTCAGTGTTGCTATGAATGGCATGAACAACTCGGTGACAGTCTAGCCTCAAACACTAACTTTCTCTTCACTGTCTCTAGAAAGCATCCAATGAATATCTTGTGAGAGCAACAACTTAACACCTTCATTTGTGTATATCCAGTCTGGAGCCCGGGATGTTCTCGTGGCAAAAGAACTCTTTGATAGTCTCGAACACAATACCCAGCACCGACAGCCAGTATGTCGTTGAAAGAAGAGGAACCTACGTTACATATGAGGATGCCTTACTGCAGTTACTGCCGTTGAAAGAAGAGGAACCTACGTTACATATGAGGATGCCTTACTGCAGTTACTGCCATTGATGCACGGGACTCCTTGTAAGTTTTGTAAAGGCTTGGGGTTCTCTCCTAACCCCATGACACGACCAATTGTGGAGGTTTCTGCTCCTAGTTGTGCTAGCAGCAGATCCAACTTCTTCAACTGGTTTTTGTGTTTCCTGAATAATCCATCCCCGGGATTTACTTTTAGCATTCTACTTTTATTCTTATTGTTTCCCAGATAACCCCCTCTAACCAAGACCTTTCTTTCTGCATCCTCCTCGACATTAAAATCCTAAAACTGTTGATACCAAATTCCTTTACCCATTAAGCTTCTTCCTCCTATTTGCCCTTTGTTTGCTGTTGTGCTTTTCAATCTCATTTTATCTTTTGTTAGGTGTCTACTATATCTAAAATATAAAGTTTTTGAAATTAAATTTTCAGAATACAATTCTCCATTGTCGTGAAATCTAAATTTTCGAATAAATTTGTATTAGCTTTTCTTTACAAATAGTTTTCATGATTAAGTGTCCAGGAAATAATTTTTAGATTTTTTTATATGTTTCGTTGTTTTCTGTATAAGTCTCTGCAAATAAAAACCCGTCAAAAAAAAACTGTAATACGAAAAAATTAAAACAATAAGCTCTCAATTGCAGACTTTTGTTGCAATTTTTTTTAGTGGCATCCTCTATTTCAACTTAGGTTTAAAAATTTCCACAAGTATTTTAACATATTTACTAAAGACCCATAAATAATTAAAGGCAAATTTACAATAGCTTGACTCCTTTTTAGATACAAATAAACTCTATTTTTTTTGGTACAAATAACTTGGCTCTTGTTATCTTATATTGTTCACATTTGTTTTTTGACACAATCATCTTATACACATATAAACATGAAGCAAGGAAAATTGCAATCATGCAAGACTGGTAGCTAATTTATCGGGAAAATGCTTATACACATAAATTCTGTTAACGCTTACTGAATACCAACTCATTTTCACCTCAAGTGGGAAATTATCTTCTTCAATCAGTAGAAGCAAAATATGATTGGTGGAGAAGACATTGCACATCACTACAAACGGTCACAACGTCAAGCATACTTATTTGGAATTTTTCAAAATAATGTTTGTTTACTATTAGCACATAGTTGATATTTTATGTTTGCACACAAAACATCCATCAACATCATCATGTACGACAGATGATATATTGGCCATCATAGTTATTATGAATAATATTTCCTCTACGAGAATAATAACCACACTTCTTAGAGGGCCACATCCTTGAATAGCGATTGATCAATCCTTTAAAACAGGACCACTTGTTTTGTACTCTAGTTAGTTGTGGCTACTTTCTAGTTGTGACCCTATGTAGTCTGATTGAGAAATTGAGAAGTGACATTTCTGGAAACACATTCAATGTTCTATTTGTAGCGTAATGGTTTAATTGTGCGGGGTAGAGGCTACCTTATGCAAGGACTAAAACATAATGGTCACTATAGATCCTATTTAACAATATAAAAGGCATCTACCCTAATCAAAGGTACCCTCATTCCCTATTAACTGTCATATTAAATGAACAGATCATCAACAGTTACAAAAAGAAACGAAACTAGTTTGGTCCTAAAGTCCCCAAATATATCAACTAATGCATAAATTGACACAGTTCAAGCCTGTCAACTCTTCCACCAGTTTGGTGGGCAGAGCCCACTATGGCCGTTGGGCGGAACGCACGACTAGTGGAAACAATTAGTATTAATGTATCATTTGAAGATACCTTCCCCTGAATCAGTCCCACCACCGCATATAGGCCACCCACAATAGTAGATGTACCTCCCACAACATATTTTTCAAGAAATTACATTTTACCAAGTATGAGGATTAAACTTTGATGTTGTACTCTATATAAAATTGTCAAGAAAACCGTACGAAAAAAGATTGCACCAGATATAATTTAATTGGATCTCCCATTCAGACAATATATCCAAATCACGAGACATAAAAAACAAACATAAAAATGTCTGGTCCATACGACACTATATCACAGATTGCCAATCAATTTATAAATTAGGGCGATTCTTAATCGACGCACAAATGACATTCACAGCCCGCCTCCTTCAGAGAAAGAATACGACCGTCAACCTATAAGGGATATCAAGGCTCGTCTAGCTGGTCCTGCAGAAGCCAAATATAGCTCAACTCAGATTATGATCAATTTGGAGCAGTATTAGGAAGAGAGACCAGTGATTATTAATCAAAATGCTTTGAAAAGGGTGGCTTCTATGTTAAAAACATTTTACCTGGACATCAGAAGTCCAAAGGGTGAGGTTGTCTCTCAAAAGTTGCATTATAAGTGTGCTGTCTTTGTAGGATTCTTCTCCCAATGTGTCCAGTTCAGCAATTGCTTCCTCAAAAGCCTATCCAAAAGGAAAAGAAAATTGTTTCGGTTCAGTAGATTTTAGAAAAGAAAAGAGAAACACAGAAGGCAATAACTTATGTCAACATTGCTAATAGAAATTTTTTGGGGGAAGACAAATCAATATTCGGTTCAACATAATAACACAACCAGTATGGTAAACAACTCTTCAGCATTATACAATTAAAAAGAGGGGAAAAAAAGGTATAAATATGTTGCAGATGAATAATCCTTTTTTTTTCCTAGCAAGTGAACTCGAAGTTATCTATAATATCATTGCAGATAAATAACAATATTTCGCTACCAAAGAGAGAAGAGAGAGAATTCTTGAGAAAGCATGTTTGTTAAGTTCGAGAAAGAGAGAGAATTCTAGAGAAAGTATGTTTGTTAAGTTCCTTGCAAATGAATAACAATATTTCATCACCAAAGAAAAAAAGGGAGAATTCTTGAGAAAGTATGTTTGTCATCTTCCTTCCATGTGCAATTTCCCCATTCTGACTTAAATTCACTCGTTCAAGTAAAACAATACCCAGATTCATGAGCAAACTTTTAAAACCAATATAGATTTATTCAATGCAGCATAACTCTCACCAAACACAATCCTTTTTTAAAAAATCATCAGTTTTCCCCCACAATAACTTAACCATGAAACTACCAATATCCAGATATTGGCGGTTAGACTATTATGGGTTCATTGTTCATCCAGGTCTGTTACAACAGCCATGTAAAAGAAAGAACGTATATCTATTTTACGGATCAAAATTTTCTGCAGTTAGAATTTCAAGCATTCAACACCAACCGTGTGTAAATCAAACTCATTGGATAAACATCGTATGATTTATATTTTAAGATCGATAAATAAGTTTAAAAAAAAAAAAAAAAAACACTTAGAATTTGAATTGTGAGATCTTGATTCAACTACTATGACAGAACGACTCCAATAGCCATGAAAGATTTTGACAGGAGAGAAACTGTATCCATGAGTTGTCAAGAACTTCACACCATATCAGACTACTACCGCAAAGAGATAAAAAAATTCCAGCTTTCACACATCCTTTCATAAGATACATAGACACGAACACCAAAGTCAAACGGATTTCTTACTAGTCAAAATCTAGTCCAAACATGTCAATTGCTCATTCTTAGTGGTGAAAATGCAACCCATTAGATTATAATAACCTCAACAATGTTCAAAAAAATGTTGAATTTTTTAACATAACAGAATCTTTGTGGCTTAAAATTGCTTGACCAAACAAGGTCAGAAAACTTCAAATCAAGTTGACCTAAAATTTTCAATTTAATAAACAAATCACAAATTAAAGGAAGCATGTAGTTATTAATATAACTTCATAAATCAGAAAAAACAGCAGAACATTCATAACTCAACTGAATAACACATCAATAGAACACGTTATTTTAAACCAAACAAACAAAAAACCAAGATCAGATTAACACAAACCTGTTTAGCCATGTCACAAGCTTTGTCAGATTGATTGAGAATTTCATAATAGAAAACAGAGAAATTGAGAGCCAGACCCAATCTTATAGGATGGGTTGATGGAAGATCCGCAGCAGCAATATCCTTAAACACAAAACAATAACAAAAACAATTAATCAATCTTTCAAACACAAAATAAAACAAAATTATGAAAAAACAAAAACCTGTGCAGCTTTGTAAGACAACATAGTATCCTCAGCAGCAGATTTTTTCTCATCACCAATCTTAAACTCAGCCAAATACCTATGATAATCACCTTTCATCTTATAATAAAAAACCTTACTTTCACTTGAAGAAGCAGAAGGTATAAGATTTGAATCCAGCAACTCCAGAATACTACCACAAACATTCGTTAACTCTGATTCAACTTTGGATCTGTAATCCTTCACAAGCACAACGTGATCTTCATTCTTTCTACCTTCTTCCTTCTGTTCAATCGAAGAAACTATTCTCCACGCAGCACGTAGCGATCCGATCACGTTTTTGTAAGCGACGGATATGAGGTTCCTCTCTTCGACGCTAAGCTCTGATGATGGTGTGGACCCCACTACAAGCTTCTGCATGAAGGAGACCATCTCCTCGTAGCGTTCGGCTTGTTCTGCGAGTTTTGCTAGGTACACATACTGTTCTCTGTTTAGGTTTTCTGGAATCGCACCACCCATGATTCTCTCTTTTCTCTTTTTTGTCTCTGTTTTTTCAGTGTTTGTGTCAATGTGTTAGTCACGATGCTGATATATATACTCGACTGAATGAACAGAGTCCAATAATTTTTGTATTAGATAAATATTTATTAGAAGGAAAAAACAATTCTAAGATAATATAATTTGGTTTTTTAGTATATGATATACTCAACAATCATGTGTGGTGTGGTGTGGTGTGTCCAACCAAAAAGAAAAAAACAATCATGTGTGGGATTGAGCTGTCTTGTTCCTTACTCTCTATAATCCACTCTGCTAGACATGTTTCTTAAGTTTTCGAAAATTGTTTGTAAGTTTTTTTTTAAATACCATTTAATGCATTTTTAAATTACATAGACAAAGGGGTATTCAAGGATGAAACAATGCTTATGGTTTCCTTGAATAATACCACTCAATGTTCATGCAAAACAACAATAAGAACATACATTAAACATAATTTCAAAAAACAACATAATAGACTATGGATCAACCAAACTAACTTCAAAAAACAACATAATAGACTATGGATCAACCAAACTATCTTCTTCATCTAGTTTCTCTATGTAAACCCTTATTTCTTCGTCAGTACTGGGCCGAATCAAACTTTTCTAAATATCTTCGAAAGATCTGACCAAGTAAGCATCCAACTTGATCGGTCCTTTGGTATTGTACTGACCAAATATTGAGAACATGGTTCTCATGTCGTCGTTGTTCCTAAGATTCATTTGGATTGGCTGAAGGATGTAATCTGAGTCGGCCCATGGACAACGATACTCAACATTGTCCACCGTCATTGTGTCTCTATAATTGAGTCGACGGTTAATTTAGTCCAGTTGATCATTCAAGCCAGATAGTGTGACATCAACCTGAACCTAGAACAAATTGGGTTTTCCCCCTGCTGTAGTAAATTGCAGCTAACTTGGTTTTCACTCATCTACTAGATAAACGTACATGGTTCTTTGTTGTGTTTTACAACAAATGAACCAGACATCGTCAATTTATATAAGTTTTCGTGCTTCGTGGATAATAGAAATTGTCGGTGCAATCTGAACCACAAAAAAAAATCCATGCAACAATAGTTAATTGTCGCTCCTATAAGTTACAGAGGCTAAAGTACATAGTTTGACAAAAACTTGATTTTATATTTTATTTTGCCATTACTTCATTCAATCATTCATTCATAAAATCAAACACAATCTATTTTGAGATACTATTTACGGGAAGTTTGAGTGTTCCTCCCCTCTCTTCTACCTTGCTCATCGGTCATTATTCGCTTCTCTCTCGTTGCATTATGCGCTAAGTGAACAAAATAAATATGAATAACAACACACGTCTATAGACTATTGTGATCTCACTCCTATTCTATTCATTTAGATTTGGATACTGAAGATTGAGTCAGTTAGAGACCAGCCTGATCATATAGTTTACTTGCCAATCAAGTAACTATAATTAGTTCAAGGCTTTTGCATTGTACTGTATTCCTTTGATTTGTATATAAGAGACACATTGTATTGTATGAGTATGTTACAGGAATAGAATAAAGTTTCTACAATTTAATAACCACTTTCCCCTCTTTCGTCTTTATTTATCTCATATTTATCCCTTCTCTCTTTCACTTTGTTTTCATTTTTTATTTTTTCTATAGTCTCACTTATGGTATATTTGATTGTATTACATAAACAAAACAAACTTGAGACTTAGGGACATGCCAAAAACTAAAATGTTTGGCACACTAAACCACAACACAACTATTTGTCCTGAGTACAAGTTGTATAAAAATACCAAAATAACATTTTTTCGCCAAACATCATATAAGACAAAAAATTATACAATATCATGAAAGTTTATCTTGCGTATCAAAATATCAAACACACTTTAAGTAATTTATAGGCTTAATTGTAGTTTTGACCCCTAAGTATCACAATCTTGCGATTTTGACCCCATATAAAAACAATAACAAATCAGCCCCTTAAGTTTATCCTTTTTTGCACTTTTGGCCTCCTAGACCAATTTTGACTGGGTCAATGCATATGTGGCACCCAATCACTTTATTTATTAGGCTTAACTGCAGTTTTCGCCCCCAAAGTATCACAATCTTGCAATTTTGGCCCCCTAAAAAAATAGAAAGTCACACGTGGCACCTGACTTTAAGTGGGGTTGGATCCTCTCATGTGACTGAACAGTCCAGTGTAATCCTAGCCATTAAATAATAAATACATGTGAGAAATTAAGTGTTAAAATGAAGAGAGATAGTGTACTTAATAGTTTAGATTTTAAACGGTAGAAAACTCAGAAAGTTTTCACATGAGAGAATCCACGTCCCACTTTAAGTGATGTGGGTGCCACACATGCATTGACTTAGTCAAAATTGATATGTGGCTAAAAGTGCAAAATGTGGTAAACTTAGGGGGCTGATTTGTTATTGTTTTTTATAGGAGGCCAAAATCGCAAGATTGTGAAGTTTAGGGGGCCAAAATTGCAATTAAGCCTAATTATACTATATACAAATAGTATGCATGATTTTGAGCTTATTTTTTCGCTTTTAATTATACCCTTAACAAATTTAACTATAAAAATGTTATTTTATTGATATTATTTAAAAAGATTAAAATTTATATTATATTTATTATATTGTTGGTAATGTTGAAAACTATAATTATATTTTGTTATCATATTTCTCGGTAAGTTTAGTTCATTGTTAATGACAATACATAATATATGGGCCCCGACGTTTGAATTCTGGACACCACAAAAAAAATACTTATTTTTTTTACAATATAAAAATACAAATATTTATTATCTATAGGAATAATTTTAATTAAACCAATTTTTTTTTAATCAAAATTCATACAAATAGTCGTATCAGTTCTAAAATTTATTTTCAATATCTTCATTAAAATTATAAAAAAAAACATAGATGCATTTTGCAATTTTATAAAATTATAATCATGAGTAGCTGTGAAACTTGAAGACGACCGCCGCCCACCGCCGACGCACCACCGTGCTTGTTTCGCGAGGTTAGTTCTCTTACCTTTTTACTATGCTAGGGTTTTCAGATTTTAACTTCCTAATACTATTCATTCATTGTTCCAATTGAATCATGTAATTAAAATTCATAATCATATTTTGCATTGAAATGACAGGACTCTGTGTACAATCAATCATTGAATTGAATTTCATGAAATTCTCAGCAATTCACTGCTGCAGGCACATGCAACCTTACTGTGTGCCTTCAGCTTCTTCACTACCATGGATATCACCTCTTAACTTCACAAAACCTTTAGAACCTAAACTAGACCCACATCCTGAAATCGTTGTCGCGGAAACGAGGAAGAAGAGCAAATATATTACTCATGATGTTGCTATTAATTTGATCAAACGAGAGAAAGATCCGCAACATGCTTTGAAAATATTCAACATGGTATCTGAACAAAAGGGTTTTAATCACAACAATGCAACTTATGCAACGATTTTACAAAAGCTTGCTCAGTTTAAGAAGTTTCAAGCCGTTGATCGAGTTTTGCATCAGATGACGTATGAAGCTTGTAAGTTTCATGAGGGTGTATTTATTAACCTCATGAAGCATTACTCGAAATGTGGTTTTCATGAGAAAGTGTTTGATGCTTTTTTATCTATTCAGACAATTGTTCGTGAAAAGCCATCTCCTAAAGCTATCAGCTCTTGTCTCAATCTATTGGTTGATTCGAATCAGGTTGATTTGGCGCGGAAGTTGCTATTGTATGCCAAGAGGAGTCTAGTTTATAAGCCAAATGTATGCATTTTCAATATCTTGGTGAAGTACCATTGCAAAAAGGGGGATATTGATTCTGCTTTTGAAGTTGTCAAAGAAATGAGGAACTCTAAGTATTCATATCCTAATGTAATTACCTACTCAACCTTGATGGATGGTCTGTGCCGAAATGGAAGACTCAAAGAAGCTTTTGATGTTTTCGAGGAAATGGTCTCGAAGGATCGGATTGTGCCTGATCCGCTTACTTACAATGTTTTGATTAATGGATTTTGCCGTGAAGGGAAAGCTGATCGCGCTAGAAATGTTATTGAATTTATGAAAAATAATGGTTGCTGTCCTAATGTATTCAATTACTCAGCCCTGGTGGATGGATTATGTAAAGCGGGGAAACCACAAGATGCAAAAGGGATTTTGGCTGAGATGAAGAGTTCTGGTTTGAAACCTGATGCAATTACCTACACTTCTTTGATCAATTTCTTCTCTAGGAATGGACAAATTGATGAGGCTATAGATTTGCTTAAAGAAATGAAGGAAAATGAATGTCAGGCTGATACTGTTACATTCAATGTGATACTTGGAGGCTTGTGCAGAAAAGGTAGATATGATGAGGCGTTGGATATGATTGAGAAACTCCCACAGCAAGGTGTGTATTTGAACAAAGGTAGTTACAGGATTGTACTAAATTCCTTAACTCAAAACTGTGAGTTGAGGAAGGCAAAGAAGTTATTAGGGCTAATGCTAAGTAGAGGGTTTGTACCCCATTATGCTACCTCGAACGAATTATTGGTTCGTCTTTGTAAGGAAGGGATGGCTGACGATGCTGCCGTGGCTCTATTTGACTTGGTGGATATGGGGTTCCAGCCACAACTTGATTCCTGGGAACTTTTAATTGACTTAATCTGTAGAGACAGAAAATTATTGTATGTTTTTGAGCTACTTGATGAATTGGTGACAACAAATTCTTGATATCTGTATTGCAAAATGATGTATTTGGTTGAGAAATCTCTGCTTGGAATCCTTCACCTAGGCAAAGGATGATACAAAGGTGCATTCAGATAAATTGCAATGGAATCAAAGAATCACACACAATGTGGTAACTATAGACTTTTTTGGATGTAATATTTTTTTTTCAATCTCTAACAGCGTTTGAATTGTTTTAGTAGCAATATATATAGCCCAATCATCACTATCTGCATCTTTGAAATTAGTCATGTAAAAGATCTTTGAGATTATGATCAAACTGTTAACAGAACTAAGAATAATAAAGAATATCATAACATGCATTACTTGAAAGGTCAAGTCCAGCTGAGTTAAAGTAGATTTCATGACAGTGAGAAGGATCAAAAGATCACTGGAGAAGTATCCTTCGTACATTCCAACTTCCAGTAGGAATTGCACATCTAAAATAAACTGGTCAAGGCATAAAAATAATGGATTAGAAATTGAAAATCACTTTAGACGTTTAAAAATCATGAATATTGGTTCCAAAGTATTTAGCTACATAAATTTGGTCACGCATTGTGCAAATTAGCTTCAACGTTGCTTTTAATGTCCCATAATGAAGGTCAAAAGAATTAAAGAATAAACAGAAGGGAGGGAAATCACAAACCTGTTTGGCCTCGTCAGTTTGTAAGCTCACATGCTCTTCTGCTTCTGTTACTGCATTGCCTCTCTCAGACTGTCTACCAATTCACTTCAAACACATTTTCTTCAAGTTTTTCAATTTTCCTCGGTTCTAGAAATAAATCCTGCACATGACATAGACTAAACTTCATACTAAATATAAAATCTTGCATAATCATACATGGATGAAAATTAGAATCAATTATGTCCACATGTATTTGCAGCATTTTTTTTCTTGGCAAGAGTAGTTTTTTCTTCGACAATTTAAAAAAGTTCAAAAGGAGACTTTACTAGTGATTGGGCTTTGATCTCTCATTTGTTTGACTAATCCAATGCTGACAATAGCTGAACATGTTACATGTGCAATAAAATCCCATTGCAGCATGATAACATGCATTTAATAGTTTAACTTTCATGTGACAGAAATACCTATAGTGTTACATCTCTCATATAGTTCGTTTCATCTAACATTTGGAATAACAGGAGAAAGTAATTCTGAATCCCTTTCATGCTCTTTTTAGCTAGCTCATAGTTTTATTTATCATTTACAGCTGACTTTCTTTCCAGGATTTATTCAAACCATGTTATCCTTGGAGCTGCAACTAAAGCATTCTGGAGTTTTTGCAATGTTGTATCAAAGCTTCTGGGAGCAATGCTTGCGATGTATTTCCTCTCTCAAATATAAGTAAAAATAGCTAAATGAAGGAGATGTTAATCATTGCAAGCTTGTCACTGTGGCTTGACACAAAATGAAGGAGGTCTAGGCATTATATCCTCGCGGCATGTAAATGAAGCTGTGGCTCTGCTTCTCTTATTCAATTATATTCTGCCCCGATCAATGAATTGCCGCATGGGTTATAAAAAAAAATGAAGCATGCCTTCATTACTACTTTCAAAGGTGAAGATAATTTGATTTGGAAAAAAATAATTCCTGGTGAGTTGAATTTTAAAGATGCCTATCTTTTTAATACACATGCTGCTCAAGTCATTCTTTGGGCCAAACAAATTTGGAATCAATTCATCCGTCCATTAAAGTCTTTACTTTCCTGGAGATTGATGTATAACAAAGTGCCTATCGATGAGAATCTATCTACCTGTGGCTACACTCTTGTCTCTTGGTGAAGTTGAATCCAGTCATCGTATTTTATGCAAGTTCCCCTTTACTATGAAGCTGTGGAGCTAGCTTAGCTCAGTAGTTTCTTATTCTATAAATACCAACTCCATCGTGTCTATCCTAGACGCATGCAATAAAAATTGGTCTCCTCAATGTAAGGACATAATTTTGGCAGCTATTATCAATACAGTGTATGTTGCATTGCATGGCATTGCTGCAACAATCTCATATTTGAAAATAAGAGCACACCTTGGAGATTTACGGTGAATATGTCATTTTGAGTGTCTTCATGACTGGTAATTACACTACTGCTACTTCTCCGTCAATGCAGGAGTTATCTTCAAAACCTTCTTGGTAACCAGTCATCCCCCAAAACTTCCCCTATCAAAGAGGTGACTTGGTATCAACCTATTGCTCCCTGGATCAAGTACAATATGGATGGTACCAAAAGGATACAACTGTCTGCAGTTTGTGGTGGCATCTATAGGGACAAAAGTACAACTACTATGGGTTGATTTGCAGTTAATTTAGGTAACTCTTCCGCCCTTTGTGCTGAGCTTACAGGTGCAATTGTAGCTATTAAAATTGCCTCTAAACAGGTTGAAATTACCTTTGGCTAGAGTCGGTTTCCCAGATAGTCAATCTTACTTTTTAGTTCCCTTCTATTGTTCCTTGGGAGCTAAGGAATGAATGGTTGAGTTGTATAAAGTCGACTAATTGTATATCTTTTATTGTCTCTCATATTTAATGCGAAGGTAGTCACTTTGTTGATCAGAATTGCTCCACCGGTCTTCAAATTTCAAGTGTCTTTTGGTGGGGGTACTATTCCACATGGTATTGGAGAAGATTTTGACCGAAATAGGTTAGGTCTTCCCGTTTTTCGGCTCAAATAATTTCTTGGTGCGATGCCTTTCTATTTTTAATATTATTTTGGGAGGGGTGCTGAAAATCAGCAAATAATCGGTGTTATCTAGGGTGTCAAAATTGTTGATATATTAGATATTAGATAGCATTGTGATGCCTTTGCACCCCTCCTTAGTTTTTTATTTTAAATTTTATGGTTAATTTCATTTTAATCTTTTGACGAAATTAAGAAGATAGTTGCATTTTCTAAACTATTGCGACCTTAATGTGTGGGGTCTGTTGCAACTTGCATTAAAGCTTGCTAGTATGTGATAATGAATCGGATGGGTCTGTCATTCAGGTTATTCTATAGGGGTTTCATACAAAGCATTCCAAAATAACTAGAGAGATCAAAACAAATCTAACTGCAGCATAGATTATTATTGATTGATTACTTTTTTACAATTCTCAGTTTACTCTTTTTTCTGTAGTTCTCTCAGCTCCAAAACGAGTCCTCTTATTTTGCAGATCTTTCATTTAGCTTATCATAAATAGTTATTCAGGAAAAAAATTAGCTTAAATAACTAGCTACAAATACTGTTGGCAAAAAATGAATAAATGTTGTTATTTGGTTTGCACTACACATTACGCACCACCAACCATTTGTGCTAAACCCTCTTGGTATCATCCTTTGCCTTAAGCGAAGGATTCCATACAAAAGTTTAAAAGTTTAATGATTATCTAGTGCTAAAACTTTGTCTTTGCTTTGCACTTTGCAGCATGACTGAGTAATCTCTGCTAAGACAAAATTTACATACAATTTCAGGCAGCACATTAAGGCATGGTATGGACTCTACTGCATACTCCTCAACATTAGCGTATAAAAATGTTTTTAAATAAGCAGTGTTTTTTTTTCTTCGAAAAATCAGAGGAATGCAAACCCAATGACAAGGTGCGAAAAGGTTGCAAAACAACAGCATATCAGATTATAAGTATCCTATCATCAAATCTAAAAAAATAACAAGGTATGAAAGATAGCTAAGAAATCATGAATCGATCCTGATCACAATTCTCCTCTAAGCCAACAAAACCAGATACTGACATATGAACTCCCATCAAATAGCCACTCACAACCAGAATTTCAACATTGTTGCAGAACAGGATAGAAATGCCTCCTGCATACTTCAGAGAAATGTTGTAGAAAAAATGATACATTATAATTCCATAATTTTTCAGCCTTTTACAAAATAAGCTTCACTATTCTGAATTAAATATGTTGTAATCAAGAGTGTTGGATTTGATGGTTAACCAGTTCCAAGACAATACTTTCACGTCCTCAACCATTTTCTCAACGCAAATATCCTCGTTTTGGAAAACGTTTATCGTTTCTTGTATTCCACATGATCAACCACACGACCTTAATTTTCTTTGCAACTATTCTTCCACTGTTAACCAGTCCAATAAAATGATCTAAATGAGCCAAGCAATCCTTTTGGAGCGCATTACAGTTTAGCATCCCTTGACTGATCACTGCTCAGTGCTCTCTTATGTAACATGTTATCTTCTGTAGCTATCCTATTTTGAAGCATTCTCCATACCAATATTTACATCTAAACGGTTTCAAAGAAGAACCCTGTATAGCATTCTCTAATCTCACACTAAATGTTTTCTTTCTTCAAAATTATCAAATCTCATACAAATGAAATGCATATATAGTCTAACACAAAGTGAAATGGTGCCTAAGCTACACATAACTAATGACACATCGTTTAAGTTACCTAGTGTTTAGTTACACACACAAACTAAACTTGATTTCTAATTAGAAGTACGATTATTGCATCCCAAAATTAAAAGTAAGTCTCAAGTTAATTCTCTGACCAAGAGATTATTGCTAAGAAAGTTAACAACTTGGTGCTTCAATTGTGTCTCCTTTCCTTCCCTTACGCCCTTCAACTCCTAGCTCTTGAAGCTACTTATCCTTCATGTAGAGCTGGTCTTCATTCACTCCCTTTTAAGAGAATTTGTTTTCAAATTTAACGTGCAGACAACTTATTGATCCTCATCATGATTTTTTAAATTTCTTAATTCTTACATAAAACTTAAGACAAGACTTAGTATTTTAGGACCGATGGATTATTATTGTTGTTATTGTTATTTTATACTTATTTAAGGATTTAATTTATATTTATATTTCATATATTACAATTAGTAAATTTTAAAAGTTTGGCCACATGTGTTGCATGCAGTGGGATTGCACCATTTGGCAATCAGAGTGAACATGAGAACAAAGGTTGTAATAAGCAAAGAAAAAACACTCGTTCCATCTTAAGACATAGAATTTAGTTTGTTAGACAATGTTATGTTGTTATTAAATGAAAAGACACTTGTTCATTCGTTGGACCTAGTGTTGTGTTTATTTTCCCTCCATCACGGTGGTTTGTTTTTTAAGGTTGACATGCACAAATGACACAAGACCCGCTCTAAATTGAAGAGATGATTTTGGATCCAAACATTTCTCACATTACATTCCATTTTGAGTAGAGAGAGAAACCACATTATCCAACACACTCTTTTCTCTTCCACTTTCACGTTCCTCATTCTCTCTTCCTTTCTTTTTTGTTTTTCCTCTTCTCTCTCTTAATACATTTCTTTCCTTTCATTCTTTTTCTTCACCAGGTATATACCACTATTCATATTCATATAAGAATGATTATGTTTTTCCCATTTACTTGTATGTTTATTGATGTCAATCATGCATTGAGCTGCATTGTCGTTTTGATGGACGTGTTGATGCAGGTTTTGGTCAATTGATTGCGGTTTTGATTTCCTCTGGTGAATCATTTCAGATAGTTCTGTGATTTTTGGATCACAGATATGACCAACACAAATGCCGAATTGTCTCAGGTTAATTATAACATCTTTTTATTTATTATTCACTTTGATCACTTACTTTTCATGCACATAATCTATTGGTTGTAAAAATGGTACATACATGAGTTTTTATTTGATAATTGAAGAACGAGGACGGTGCTTCTGTCTGCAGTTATTATTAATGAGGGGAAGAGTCACGTGGTTATTATATATGCTATGTAACACCGACATCTCAGATTGAAGGCGTGTCCGGTGTCTGACACATGTTAGTGTCGGCCAATGTGATTATCGATAACAATGTGTCAATGACGTGTATATGTACGTGCTTCAAATGTTATGTGTCTATTTTGCAGGGAAATAATGGTGCTCCCCCTCCTAATCCCCAATCTGGACCACCAGAGCATCAGAATTCTCGAGGTTCCAACAACAATGCGGTAATTCTTTTCCTTTGATTCCAAATATGAAAATTTCAGTAATTTTGGATCAATGTGGCATTATCAGGACCAATTTCATTTTGGCAATTGTCCTCTATTATTTTTGACAATATTTTATCACTCTGCTTAAATCGTTTGAAGCGCGCAAATTGTAAAGAAAAGTCTTCACTGTTGAATTTAGATAACTTAAACTCAATACATTTTCCATATCTCTTTTATACCTCATCTTGAATTCATGTAATTCTACATCTTGCAGATTTTCAAGAGTGGACCACTTTTTTTGTCTTCTAAAGGTGTGTTTCTCTCCACCACCTTACATGTTTTCTTCAAAGAAACTGTATACATTTTAATTAATTTGTAATGCAATGAGTAAGTGTAGATATTGTGTCTTTCTATCTTTTTAACTAGTGAAACAATGCATTTACTTAATATATGTAATGCACTGGGTGTGAATGTGTCAGACCAAGTTTTTTTCCCCCTTTTGTAGTATATATCATCTTGTTTCCCATATATTTTGCATCTATGTCAACCTCTCTTTCTCCTCTATATTGCAAACATCTAAAAGCTTCTTTTATATTTAATGCATTAGAATTAAATCCATAATCCATTCCTACCAATTGATTTATCAAAGCAAGCCATTAGCTCATGGGTATTTTGTGGTGAATTTCATTCATACTTTTGGTGTAACTTAATTCAAATGTTCAATTTGCTATCCGACCATTTGGATTGAAAGCCATTTAACGTAAAACATTCACGAGTTAATGGCTCAACTGACAATTTTGCTAGAAATGGCAACATTTTGGAGACATTGTAGTCAATGTAAACTACAATAGAAGAGAGAATAATTTACTAAAGAGAATAGAACTTTATACGAGGACTTGAAGAAAAATTTGTAATGTCTGATCCTTAAATATATATTGAACTTGGAAGAGAAATCTTTGATCTGAACCAATATTTGACAAGTAGTACATAAAGAAATAATTAAGTTAAACATCAATATTATTTTTTTGCCATCCAGGCATATCCACAATGTCAAATTGAAATATTTATCTATGTTGATTCTTCTTTTAGTTCTTCTAGCATTTTGTGAAGTTATTATTATTGCATAGTTTTTATTACTTGATGTGTAGGAATTGGATGGACATCTTGGAAGAAAAGGTGGTTTATTTTAACACAAACTTCTCTTGTTTTCTTCAGAAGTGATCCGGTAAGTAATTATTTTTTTTTTGGCATTTGAAAGAAAGTAGAAATATTCGTATATCTGTCTGGAGTCAGTACTAGATATTTTTTCTTTATGACTCTGAATAATTATGACTATATCTAATAATGAACTCATCATTATCATTTAGGGACCAAAATCATGTTCAACTATTTACTAATGAAAAGGCCATATAGCCAGAATTTTTGACATAATGAGTCGGCATACTTATTAAGTTTTAGATGAATGAGAGATCATTGTCATTTTATAGTATCCTTCAACCATCCTTGAATCTAGATTTAACTTCGAAAAGTTATGGCTAATATTTTAATTTTTTGGCTACAACAAATAGGAACAAACATAATCTCGGCTAGAGTTTGAGATTGGAGTTTTTTTTTTTATTTTTTAAAATAGGAGGTTGAGGTTGGTGCTGATTCTGAGACAAGAAAATGTTAGGAGCTGGAAATAATAAACATAATATAAACTAACCATGCGCAAGGCATGAATTTGCAGCTTCCTTGCTATATCCCCTTAGATGTTGGGAAAACAATTTTGATTTTTCAATACGAAATTGTCTTCTAAAGAGAGATTATGAACATAGATAGATTGCTCAAATAGATTCTTTACCGACTACTTTCATCATATCGGCTTTAGTTACACAATGTCAGATAAAAGAAACCACAGCAACACTTGCACATACACACAGAAACACCTGTGACGCAAATGGGTCTACTTGTTTCGTATATTGTGGATCTACAAACTTGTTATCATAAAGTCTTCTATTACCATTTGATGCTTTTCAGAATGCCATCTCTCCAAAGGGAAATGAAGTGAATTTGACCCTTGGCGGCATCGACCTCAACAATTCAGGCAGGTTGGCTTGTTTTCCCTCAACTACACGTTATTATCATTTGTGGGATTGGGACCTTTCACTTTCATTACTTCTTGTAACTTGTGTTGTTTAAATTTTGTAGTGTTATTGTTAAAGCAGATAAGAAACTTTTGACTGTACAGTTTCCCGATGGTCATGAGGGACGGGCTTTCACACTTAAGGTACTTAAATCTTCTTTTACATATCCTATCTTTCAAGAGATGCCTTTTTCTTAAAGATGTTAGAATTGGTATTATGTTAAATTGTATTTCAGCCCATATTGTTTATTCAATCCTCTAACTCTAGTTTCTTTATCTTCTTTCCCAAGACCTGGATTCTCTATCTGCATGATATAAATTTCATTGGTTCAACATATGAAATTTAAGTGTTACAAAATGGAGAACATGATAATTGTAATCCAGCAGCTAACACGTCATTTAATCTGTTGATGTTGTAGGCTGAAACTACAGAGGACTTATACGAGTGGAAGATTGCACTGGAGAAAGCTTTGGAAAAAGCACCAAGTGCTGCCAACGGGACGGAGCAAAATGGTATCTTTAGGAACGATCAAACTGATTCAATTGATATTTCTTTGGACCAGTGTATGCTCTTGTTATAATTGTGTTTTACACATGTCACTTTACCTCACAGTTGGACCTAGTCGTGCATACACTATAAATGTTGTTCATGATCGATTTGCAATGTTTCTCGTAACAACTTAAATGTCAGAACGTAAATAATTTTTGAAATATTGATTGTTAAAACTGTAGCTTTTCTGATTTGATCTTTGCATGAGAGTTACTTATCCATTTGTATAATGGCACTTGAGAGTGGTAATGGTTAAAAATTTGTTCCGTCTGATATGATGTCTCTTTCTGTATAAATGTGTTAAACTTGGTTTTTTTTTCTTCTTTTTGCCCCCCTAATTTAGAGTTATGACATTTGCAAAATACATTTGTTGTGAACTTTGATGTGATTATACTTGTATTTAATCTAATGCTATAAAAGTCAATAAATTTTCTTTCCTTTGATATGATTTCTTCAGTGAATGAAAAAGAACTAGCCAAATCTACTGTAATTGGCCTACCAATTTTACTTGCTTTGGAGGATGTTGATGGAAGTCCTACATTTTTGGAGAAAGCATTGGCATTCATAGAAGAGCATGGTGGGTTTTATTGGGAAGGACTTGCATTAGTTACTTAGAAGCAATACTGAGCTTGAATGGCTCCTTATGTAGCAAAAATTATTAAAGTGTTTCACATGGAATAAAAATCTAATTTAATTTAATAAAAATATTACAAAATAGGAGCCAGAGTAGAAGGGATCTTGCGACAAGCAGCTGATGTTGATGATGTTGAGCGTCGAGTTCGGGAATATGAACAAGGTTTGTGCTTCTGCTCTTTAATTTTTTGACTTGCCTATGCCTCCATTTTGATTATATTGCATGCTAAAATAATTTTTACATGTCTAGCCATGAAAACATGTAACAATATTTCATGCTTTGCCACGGAAATACTCTGATAAATATATGGTGTTGTTTATCAAAGATAATTCCTTATCACATAGACCAACTAATAGATCTTTATTTTGAATTAGTGGAATTTCCTTATATCTTTGAATGCATTTGATATGCAAAAGACATTCTTTCCAACATAATAACATGGGTGAAGATTATGAAATTTTGTAGTTTTCAAAGAGTACTTTTTGTTTTGCCTTTTTTTTTTGGGTCAAAGTTACTTGGCATGTTTCGGAGAGTTTTATGTTCTTGAATATTTCACATGGTTGCAGGAAAAGTTGTTTTTGCTCCGGATGAAGATGCACATGTCATTGGTGATTGTATTAAGGTATCTTCATGATCTATATAGCACCGATACTTTTCCGTGTTTGTGTCGTGTCCAATGTCCGTGTGCATAGTTGATGATAAACGAATGTGATGTTTCCTTCAGGTAGCTCATGCATTATTATAACCTCATATTTCTATAAATTTGCAGCATGTTCTTCGGGGATTACTATCTTCTCCAGTCCCTGCATCTTGTTGTAAGGCGCTGTTAGAAGCTTGCCGTAAGTTTCATTCTAAATTTTCATATTTATCTAATTTAAAAGAAATCTAGGACCAGGCAACCCAATATTTCTTTTAATCAAAATTCATTTTCCATGAAATTTAACTCTCCATTGTTGAAATTTGGCACAACTATTAGGAACTGATCGCAGTGTTAGAGTTGCTTCTATGCGCGCAGCAATAAATGACACTTTCCCTGAACCAAATCGCCGCTTATTGCAAAGGTATTTGAGCAATAATTTTCTCTTTCCCATTTCTTTCCTTTTGGATAACTTATTGATAGCTATCTTTTTCATGCCCATGAGCTACTTTCAGCATATTTCAATATGCCTCCCCCATGAGGATAGCATTTAAAACCACCAACAGCTTATGTGAAAACTGTTTAATCACCTCTTGGATTGTAGGAATATCTTATATATCAGCTCTTATAAGATAAACACTTTATTAATAAGCGCTTGATTAAGTTGTTTACCTAAATGCACAGGCTCTTTTGCACGATATGATGCCTTCACATTACTCAAATCATGTTTTTTGGCAGTCTATATTAATGATTTCGTTCTTGTCCAGAATACTTGATTGTAGGAATATCTTATATATCAGCTCTTATACGATAAACACTTTATTAATAAGCGCTTGATTAAGTTGTTTACCTAAATGCACGGGCTCTTTTGCACGATATGATGCCTTCACATTACTCAAATCATGTTTTTTGGCAGTCTATATTAATGATTTCGTTCTTGTCCAGAATACTGTTGATGATGCAAACTGTGGCTTCACACAAAGCTGTGAACAGAATGAGTTCTTCAGCTGTGGCAGCTTGCATGGCACCATTACTTCTCCGTCCCCTTCTAGCTGGAGAGTGCGAGATCGATAATGATTTTGATGTAGGAGGAGATGGTTCTATTCAACTTTTACAAGCAGCTGCAGCTGCTAACCATGCCCAAGCAATTGTTATAACGTTATTAGAAGAATATAACAGCATATTTGGGGTATAATTACATCTCTTGATTTTACTTTTTGCATGGCGCCCATTCATAAAATGAAACCATGATGCATGCATCCGTTAAACTCCTGCATGCATCTAAATGGGATTATTTTTTGCTATTTTATAAGCATCTCTTCAGAATCCTAACTTGTTAGTGTTGTAGCAGGAAGGCTCTGTGTCCCCTGACATATACACCGACACAGAAGAGAGTGGGTCTGAGAGTGAGGAAGGTACTGATGATGATCTATCCTATGATGAGGATTATGACGATGAATCAATACACGAGTCTGATGAGGATGAAGAAGATGATCTTGTCAGCGAATCCTACACTGAAACTGGAGATTCTGAAGATTACAATGACAAGGTAAATGCTTTTTCATTTTTCAGTATTCACTGCCCTTGTTTAACTGCTCTTAGTTTTTATTTTACCCTTTGTGTATTGTACAAGCTATCCCCTTACCCTATCTAATTCAAGTTTTTTGTAATGGACAGGATCATGACCATTCTAATTCAAGTACAAAATCTTCAGAAGCGGGTGAAGAAAACAAAGTCAATCAAATGTCATTGAAGTCACGTGAAGGCTCACCGACTCAACATGAAAATACCGAAAGCAGTGAAAATCTCATGAGTCCAAAGAAGACTGCTTATGTAGACCAGTCCAATAAGGCTGCTGATATGGTTGGAGAAGTTTCCACTGTTCTAGCTAGTAAGCGTGATTCATCTTCTCGTAGCCCTTCACATATGAAAAAATCTGCAACCATGTCTAATGGCCCAGCACCTCGGCACCGAACCATGTTGGGGCGCACCTCTGTGAGTAAATCTTTTCAAAATTAACAATGCAATTCTTCATATTGTCAGCTCTTTATTTGTCGCTTGCCCTAAATTGGCTAAAGCTTATGCAGTAAATGTTTCTTTCCTACTTTCTTTGAGTGTTAAATTAACTATGTACTGAAGAGTTGGTGGTTTTATGTGTTTCATTTTTTATCTAGGCAAGGAAGAACCTCTCCATGGAATCCATTGATTTTCCTATTGAAGAGGAGTAAGTAATTGACATCTATCAACTGTGTGTAATTCTCTAAGCCTCTAGTAATAATTTTGCAGTTCATACTTTATCTCATTTGCTGCCAATTTAAGTTGTTTCTTGATACTATTACCCAAGGTGAACATGGATTAGTTGTAAAATGTTTTTTTTTATTGACCAAACAATATTAGAGATAAACTGAAAGAAGTAAAATTTCTCTCTAATTCTAACGGTCCCTACAGCTGCAGCACCATACTGCAGCAGTAGAGGATGCAATTTCCGTTGTCCTTACCCTGCCTTAATTTTTCTAAATGTTGACAAGACCTAGCAGTGATTTGACATGGAGGGTGTACAATGCTGCTATTAGTTTCTTCATGTTTCTCTGTCCACTAATTTTATGTTTAATTATAGAGATGAAATTGAAAATCTCGAAGCTACCAAGACAGAACTACAAAACCAAATTGCAGATGAGGTATCTATTTACTTCCTCTATGATTAACCTTGTTTATGTGTTTGAATTATTTTCTTCGAAGTCAATAGCCGTTCTACTTACTGTTGTAGGTGAAAGCAAATGAAAAGCTGCAATCTAAGATAAATGAACGAAAGAAAGACATGCAAGAGCGGCGATTGGCCCTTGAGCAAGATGTATGTTCATTGCGAAACGGATTTCCCTCTTTCTTGTAAAAATAAATTAAAGATTCTTTCTCTAAATTTTTCTTTTCACAGGTGGCTAAACTACAGGAACAATTGCACAAGGAGAAGAGTTCTCGGGCAACTCTTGAGGTAGGACTTTAGTTTCTGATTTAACTGATGTTGGTATTGATGAAGAGTGCTGTCAAGTTCACTCAAAGGTGGTTAATAATGTGTTTTGATCATTTAACTAATTCATAATCTCCACAATTTGCACAGACCAGGGCAGAACTTGAGGAATTAGCTCTAGTAGAAGTGGACCTTTCCAACTTAGAGCGGATGGTTGAGGAGCTTGGGAAGCGGCTCAATGTTAAACTTGAGCATAATTATGGATCTACTTCAGATATCAGTAATCCATCGCGGCAGTTATCAAATAAAGAAAGAAAACTGTATGTTTTTTGTATCGCTACCCATGAGCTTGTTACTGCATTCTTTTCTTCTTTTATCCCGTATCTTTTTACTAGCCCTTTTGGCTCCTTGACTGTGAATATTACCTTCTTCAGTGTTTCTTTTTGGTCGATTAATTCTTTCAATGGTAATTAAATTTTACTCTTCATGGGGAATCTTTTTGACAGGAAATATAAGGGAGATGCCGAAGTTGCTGCTGCATCACAATCTGAAAGATCAAAGGTAAATCTAATAAGGCTTTGTTCCTTAGTGCAATCACTCCCTTATAATCTCTCCCTCAAATAAATTTTATAATGATATTCTTAGAATTTGGATTGGGCCTAACTCAACCTCTCAAAATCAGCTTGTAAGGCGAATGGGATACTTCTTACTTATTAACATTTCTTATGCAATATCACATGCAGTGTGATATTCAAGACACACCCTGATATCTAGGATTGGACATCTAGAGCGTAACTCAAATGGCCCGATAATGAGTGGACCAACGAATCTAAAACTAGATTTGAGAGGGATGCCTCCCACTTATATAGGCCATATCACATTTAATGTGAAACTCTAAGTTGATGAATGAATTACGCAGAACTACACTTAATTTGACAATGCTGCATATACGTAGGCCATATACTACTATAAATTAAAGTTTTACATCTGTTGCAATGCTGCATCCCACTTTGTACATTTATAACAAGTCTATTTTTATCCGTTCATATGTTAGCAGGGAGATAAAAAAAAGTTTTGAGTAAGATTTAAAATAATATAATAATAGGGATAAATTACCCCCAATTCATCAAGGGGTAATGTAGGCCTCACCATATAATAATAGTAATAATCATGAATAAAACACGGCTCTAGCATGCGCAAGAGGCTAGGTATTAGGATATTTTAAGTTTGAACAAAGAAGCATTCTCTTCTTGTTATAAAAATCCTATAAAATTTATTTAGTAATTGGCCTCCCTATCATTAGGACTTTGTTAGAAAGAAGCAGAGAAATCAAATTAGTGTTGTGGTAGAAGTTATGTATTATCAGTAGGCGGTTTATTTTATTATTATTCGATGTTGTGTGTGCACTAACTGCTATGTAACTTCTGTAGGAAGCCAGGAACTGCAGTAGAGAGTTAGAATAATAAATATAGGCTGAAAGGGAAAAGGGAGGGCATTCGGTTGTTTTATGTTTGGTTGGTTGTAAGAGACTAGGCTCTCTAATTTCTAGAGGTTGGATTATTGTATTGCTTCTTCTTCTTGTAACCAACTCTGCAGAATGTTATTCCAGAGTGTTGTTGATTATAATATAAGTTATATTTAGTTTATACTATCCCTCACTTGGCCGTAAATTATTTTCTATAGTTTATACTTGCTGCAAGAAAACAAATATCATAGTTTCTCAACCTTTGTGCAGTTAAAAACCAAAGGTTGATATGTCAAAAAAATAATAAAACAAAGGTTGATAATAATTTTCAATCTAACATTTCTTAAACCATGGATGATTGGCAATGTCGCGACAGGATGCCTATCTTAGTGGAGCAGAAAGTGATACTGAGAGAAAGCCAGAGTCAACACCTTTACCAAACAAACAGCCACCAACTAGTTCCAACAAGAGATCTAGTTCAAAGGGTGAGGTAGGTATCAAAAAACCTACTGTGAATTTACATAAAATTAAGTACCTTCTTCAAATTTTATAAATAAAAACAAAAAAAGAATGGTTACCAGATACCACTGATCTATCCAAAAGTCGATAACAATGCCAAGTTTTTTCATGATCTTTTCTTTCAAATTGATTCTAGCTATTCTAACATTTCATAAAAAAATATCTTAGGTTCTTTATCCATGTTGTTTTTATCCTTGTTGCATCGCTTTCACTTGCATAATATTGCTTAGTAATAGGGTGAAGAAATCAAATCACTCTATGCACGGTGAAATTTGCTGCTAGTTTTTTAACATAGCTAACTAATTTCTGTGTGTTCCAATAAGATAAATCACATAAGTCATGTTAAAACATGATAGGACTAGTGGAGTAGATAGACTTATTTATTTAAATGCTTTCACAACAGGGAGCAAATCCTTCTGCATTCACAAAACTGACATCCAGGCTGAACTTTTTGAAGGTGGGCCGAAGTCAAGCTGTAAATGAACTACATAACGCAGATAGAGGCCGAGAGTCGAGTAACTCGTCACGCAACCAGGATAAAGGAAAAGGATCTGAACGTCAAGGATCTGATGTGACAAACCCAGAAAAGGGTAGAGTAATGGACAATTCCCAGTCACTCTCGGAAAAAAGATCGAGCAAAAGTAAATCACATCAAAATTCAGAGAAATTAAAAAAGTCAGACAGTCAGCCAGGCTACCACTCAGAAGGATGGGATCAGCACCCGGCATACTTGGAAAGAGGAAGATCAGAAGGACATCATCAATCTTATAACGTGGATAAAGGTCGATGATTACTACGCCAGGTTTTTGTTACACATGAATTTGAGATGGTACTGGGCTATTGAAATCAGTCATTGTTTTTTCTTTTCCATGTAGCGGCATTGTTCATGTCTTTAACAATGTTTTGCGAGAAGAACCCTACTTTGTTAAGGTTGGCAAAAGAGCCTCTATTCAAATGAGAGCAGCACTGAAGTTCTTTTACTACCCAAAAAAAAGGATGTGCAAAGATTACATAAACTGAACTGTTTGAAGTCTAACATGCTGGTTTTTACCGACTCAGTAAACAGCATGATGATTTTGCAATTACATTATCGTATTTGTAACTGTGACAGCATTCAGTAGTTTGGCATAAGCTGGCAAAGCATTATTAGGCAGATAACCCCTTGCCCAAGTTTCTTTGTTCTGACATATTTTTTAGCAAGTAATTCTCATTATGTCTTCAGATAATCAGATTCTTATATTTAAAGCTCTATGACTCCCACACAGATACAAAAATGGCCATGAAGCTAACAAGCAGAGAATACTGAAAGAACCTACCATTATGTCTTCAGATACCACTTAGAAGAACCTACCACTACAAGTGACATGAAGATAGAAATCTTTTATACAGTACTACTAATTGATTTTTTTTATCGTTTTTAATCAAACAAACTTAATTCATTTCATTAATCAAAAGTGTGGAAATACAAGGAGGAACAAAATCAAAACCTTGGCAACTAGCATAAGAAATGACCGCTCTAGCTACTACTTGATTAACTAAGAAAGAAGAAAAGAAATTAAACTTTGTATATGTATGTGTACAATACCTGTTAACAATGTCACTGACGCAAATTAGAGCTTGATCCACCATAGTCTGAAAAAGCCACAAAACTCAAAGCACTTGAAGAGCTACTTATATATTATCCAATAAGAAAAGTTACTTTGACACAACAATTGGTACCAGATATTTGATACGGTTTTACACTGTAATAGGGTTATGATTTCTTTATTATTATTTTCCATCTCCACAGGATATTGATACTCATAGGCTAACTCGAATGTATTTATTTCGGTGTCCAACATTTTCCGTTGTCAAAATAACATTTCTGTTAAATCCAAAATAGAAATGATTTTGGATGATTTCAAACACAAAGTTTGACATCAAACATCATATAAACATAAGATTTTAGTTTTTTTATCAGTATCTCTTGTCTTCTCGGATGATGATGAGAAAAAGACACTAGCTCCGAGTGTATTTTATAAGGTGTCAATTTTTGTGTCCAATTTTAGTTTTTTATTAGTATTTCTTCTTTCATCGGATGATGATGAGAAAAAGACACTTAACACTAAATGTATTTTATTCAGTGTCAATTTTTGTGTCCAAATAACAACTCTATATCCAATATCCATCAACAAAGTTCTCATATTTTCAGCAGGATTTGAACTTGTGGGATCAAAACCAACCTACATTGGACAAGTCCTGTGAAGTTTTGTCCCTTGAAATTGACATGAATTCTAGTCTAAAGATATTAGCTAAAACAAAATAAAATTGTTAGTAAACATACAGATGAAATTAACAAATGAGAATGTAAATATGAAGAAGATGGCCTTTCAAAAGTTTGAGGATAGTATAAATTATAATCAGTGTAAAAAATTGTGAACATCAAAATCTCCTTACTTATACTAATCCCTACATAAAATAGAACTTATTCATCAGTTAATCATCTTAGAAAATTAATAATGAATAAAAAATTCATCAAAAATCCTTAAGCAGCTTCCTAAGTTGTTCAAGCGTGACAAAAAGAACAACAGTAAAAGGACCCTGTCTTGAAATTGTAGGAATAAAACCCTTATAAAGAGCCATAACCCCTTCAGCACGAACAGTTTTAACAGCACAATCAAGTGCACCTTTATACGGTGCGCCCTCCCCACCAGATCCCACCTTCATACTCATAACCCTAGTCTTTATCACATCAATGGGATTCGACGCAACTGCCGCCACAAAACCCGCCGCAAAACTCGCTACCACGTGGGTCCCAAATCCATCTTTCATCCACCCTTTCTCCAGAATCATCTCCTTGAATGTATCATACGAAGCTAATTGTGAAGCTGTTACGATCATCGCGCGATTCACCGTAAGCGCTGAACCTCGCCACAGAGAACCAATCCCTTCTTGATTCGCCATTCTCCGAATCGCATCAAACACGCCTTTGTAATCCCGTCGCTGATTCACCGGAAGTCTTCCGTCAGCTTGCATACGAACCATCGCCACGTCAGCAGGATTCCCCACGGCGGCGCCGATTCCACCGGCGATTAAACCTGCTGTAATCTTTTTCGTTACCGGCATTGTTCCGATTTCTGGATCGGTCCAGTTTTGTTTGAGAACATCGTAGAGACCCATACGAGTTGTAGAATAGAGTGTTTGACGGAGGACGGTGGCGGATACACCGGAGAAAAGAGCGGTGATACCTTCTGATTGAACGATGCGGATTCCGACGGAGATAGGTCCAGAAACGGTGGGTTTAGGATGAAAGATTGGTGGAGAGTGTGAAGAGTGATGAAAAGCGTAAGCTGGGCGAAGAGGGAGATTCTTTTCGCCTTGAAGCTGCATTCGGACTTTGATTAGGTCGAGTGGGTGAGTGGTGCTTCCGGCGACGATGGAAGCAATGCCACCTTCAAGAAATGCTTTGACACCCATGATATGATAGTTGATGTGAGTGACTGAGAGTGATTTGGTTCCGGCGAAGGATTGGAGAAGAAAACGCGCCGCGACGGCGTTTTCCAAGTTTTGAGGAAATGGGAAGTGATGTAGGGAAAGTATATATAGCCTGCTGTAGGGGTGGGTGGGTGGGTGGGACCCAAAAAAATCTTTTTTTTTCTGTAATTTTTGGACAAACATTATTTTTTGGGTCAAGTTTGGACAATAAATTTATTTAAATAATAAAATTACATTGATAAATTTGTGTAAGTTTCCCCCTAAAAAAATGCGTTAAGTTTTAGTGATTTCCTCTACAAACTATAAAAAAACATATTATTAATTTATTAAAAAAATAAAAGATAATACAATTTTTTTAAAAACAACAAACAAAATATTTTCTTTAACATAACCAATAATAAATTAACTAACTGATTGACTTGAGTGGTCAAATAGAGATTAAAATGGATAAGGTTTGTGTATGATACTATAGTACATGTCCCATATTGACAATTTGAAGAGAAAAAAAATACCTGTATATGTGCCCATACCCGCATGAACAACAATATATGCACACTCTGCCCATTGCCCTAAATTTTACTTAAAAAAATTAATCAGTCATAAAATATAGGAGGCAAAAGGATTATGTCTAGTCGAGCTTTGATATGTCTCTTATCATTTTGATTATTGGACCAAATGTTGTACCTTAACATGATTTGATTACTCATCATTTGTTTTATGTGTCTACGTTTTCACTGGTGCATGTTGTTTCATAAGCCACATGTTGATTAGTCTTTTTTTTTTTTTGAAGCAACGTTGATTAGTCTTGAAATCTCCTTTTAGAGTCATCTCGAAGATTTTATTGTTAATTATGAGTTGACATTCTTACTTGAGCACAAACTAGAGAAATTATTTTATAGTCACAAACACAAATGTATAGTGTTTGAGCACACACATTATAAGATATTTTTAAATAATAAAAAAGAAATTGATAGTAAAATAATTTAGTATTTCAAGAAATGACACTTTTATGTGTGTGTGACCAAACACTATTTATTTGTGTTTGTGACTATGAAACAATGCCTCCGACAAACTATTGATGTTCTTTATTAATGCATCGTGAGTTTGAGAGAAGATGTTATGTAATAGTACTATTATAGTTTTATTATGACTATATGAATGTAGTTTAGTCTTTTCTAGCATCAACTATTTATGTTGTATTGTAACCTTTACTCTTTAAGTTATGGTCATCATGGTATTCTCTTCTTCATCTCTATTTTTATGTGTTCATCATTGTTAACAGACTTTAACAGTAGAGATTAAAACTACGTGGGAGAAAATTTAATTGGAACAAGAAAGTGTCACTTTTTATGGAGGCGAATGACAAAAGTTGATAATTTTATATAAAATATATATATTTAATTCTATATTTTATTATGGATAGAGTACTAGTTTGCAAACTGTAATGAAAATTCATAATTATTGCTGTGGACTTAGAAATGCCATGTAATTGGATTCTTCCGGTGACAAAGTATGTTGCAGTGCAGTAGAGACTAGGGTTATTTTTTGGCAATGATTCACGACATTTCAGTTATTTTTTTGGCTTGGCTGAATCAAACAAATGAAGGTCTCTAGTTATTATCACTTTTATGATCCACCCAATTGTCTGGTGGGAAGAGTCTCCTAATACGCGGCAACAAAACTGCTTAATCAAATTGAATTGACTTTTTTTTTTTGTACAATTGACTATTCATTTAGTAGTATTTTATTAGCCATACAAATTGTTTTTTTTTTTGAGATACAAATTGATTTTTTTAAGGGACAATTAATTAGACAACAAAAATTAATTATTAAACTATTTTTCCTGACTTTCTATTTGGTAATGTCGCGAAGATAGAGATACATAAATACAAACAACAAAAGAAAAATTAAAATAAAATGAGACAAAGTAAGTAATTTAGATTGTTTTCAAGGATTCTGCAATCCTCCTTGAAGAGTTAAGACCCACTTTCTTGTAGCAACAGTATAGGATATATGAAATTGAAGTGATAAATTTGATCAAGAGTGACTAAATTAATTGACTTTCTTCAACTTAGAGACTACAATATATATAAACCTCGATTGATTAAGAATATTACAATCACTAACACTATTACTAGAGCATACAATGTTGAGTTTGTTTTAATGGCAAATTTTTCTTTAATGGCAAAGTAATACTATATAAGGTTTTTCTATTATGTGCAAATTTGCACATGTTAAGAAGTTTAAAGTAATAACGTTGACTTGGAACTTGTGTTTTTTATATTAAATATGTAACTTTTAATCAATAATTATTGGTTTTCAATGAAAAGATACTACTTTTAGTTACCTTAACATATGCAATATTGCACATGTTAGACAAACCCTACTATATATAATAAGAAAACTACAGCATAAGTTCATTTTATTTTATTTTTATCAAAACTTCAGCATAAATTCAGGAACAAGCTACATCAGAAAGAGGAAAAGAAAAAACACCCAAAAGCCCACAAAACACCAAAAACTCGAACACATCCCTCCCAAAGAATCTCTGATCCGAAAGAACCGAACCAACTGAGGAGAGAGCAAAGCAAGCTCACTAGAGTCAAACTAAAGTTCAAACAACGACACGTTCGATTATCCACTACGATCATTTTAGAAGTCATGGTTGGACCAACACAGTCCCATAAAATCAAGTTGTGTGGTGAAGATTTGTTGGGAAATGCCTGCATAATTTCCCTCCTCCGTGAACTCAAAATAGGCACTAGCGGAAACGTGAAAATATAAGCGTAATGACACAGAGAATTTTAACGTGGAAAACCTTCTAATTGTGAGAAAGGGAAAAACCACGAGACCCTTGGGCCTCTTAAAACTTCCACTATAATGATAATGGGAATACAACAACTTCACCCTTAGGTGGATCTCACTACAATGTATCTCTCAATTTGTAAGAAACTCTCACAAATTGGCTCACTATTTCTCTCACAAGAAAACATTCTATGAGGATCACTATCTCTTGAGCAAGGCTCTCTTTCTCTCTTGCTTTTTGTTCTTCTTCTCTTGTGGTGTGTTGTGAGTGCTTGTTCATGGTCCTATTTATAGGAGAAGCAAGCAAAAGTTGTCTTACATGCATGAAGACACTTGTCATTTGCCTTTCATGCAAAACACCAAGTGTCCCTTGCATGCATCACAACATGTGTCACTCATGCACTACACCATGTGTTACTCATACACTACACCATATGTACACCATGCATCTTGCTACTTGTCATCACATGCAACCTTCCATTTTGTCAAATGTATGTTGGTCATGTGACAATGGCTGGACCCCACAAGATTGTCATCACTTATAAACACTTTTTTCAAAGTAATTATTAACATTGTATGCCTTAGATCTTGTAATATCTCACATCTAGAGAGAGGTAAGTGTATAAACATTTAAAAGTCGAGTTTAAGGTTTTCTCTATCTTAGACTAGGATACCATCCCATCACCCTAATTCTTTTATTTTAAGAAATAAAATAATATTGTGCACTTATGGTTAGTTATGTAGTTGAATTAACCACAATTTTAAATGTGAATCTTATCTTATCTTAATCTTAATATATATAAATGTTAGACGGTCTCCAATCAACTCTAATCCTGCCATTTTTGACGGGTCTAAATAATTATTTTGAAAAAAAAGGTTGCAAGGAATCAAACCGGGTACCTATAATAACACCTTAAAGCTTTTACCACTAGACCGCCAACATTTTTATTGAAATTTTGTTGCTTCTAAAATAGATATGCAATCTTAAAGACATTTTTTTTAAGCCACCAACACTCATTTTTATTGTATTTATTTTCACGATTGATTACTTTCACATAATTTAGTTTATGAGTTTGATTTCATATTAACTTTTGTTGATGCAAACAAAATGTTTCTAATTTTCTTTTTTGAGATTTTGTATGTTGACACTCTCAATCTTATTTAGTTTGATTGTTTCTATGATTTTGAATGTAACTATAAAATTAATAATATAGTCAGTTTTAATACTTATATATTAAACTCTACAAAAACTCGTACGTCGTATGGGTTAGAGTCTAGTTAAATTAATCATCTACCATTACTCATTAATGAACATGATTAACTAAATATTATTTCTCCCTGTTCACCAAAGGATTTGGAGGTTGGGAAATGTTCTGTCCCGATAATTATATCGCACACATAATCCTCTCACTTCCACATTTTGACAAATAGATATAATCTTCAAAATTGATTAGAATAATCTTAATATATATATTTCTCTCTGTGTGTGTGTATTGTATTAGAAAAAGCAAGCATTGCAAAACTCAACTTGACTTTACGAAAGTAATTATTTTTCCTTAAAACCCAATTTTAAATTTTATAAAAGTTATTTTTTTATTTGTAAAATTTGTTGATATTATGTGAAACTGTAGAAAATGGTGGGATGAATGAGATGAGAAAACTCCAAAAACTAAATGATAGTAACAAAAATGTAAGGCAGTTAAAAGTGAAAAAAATAAAGAAAAAAATGAAAATATGTAGGATTTAGAAGAGAAACTCAAATTCTCACACTTTTATTGTTTACATACATATTTTCACACTTTTCTTTTGAAAGAACATATTTTCACACTTATGAGTTAGAGGTGTTACAAAAATTATCAATCACACATGGGAATTACTTATTTCATCCCCTTTTACTTACCCTACAAGAAAATTGTCATATACCTACAGACGTTTTTAGTGACGGACGAAAGACCGTAGGTATTGATAAGCTTTACCTACGAATGTGGTCGTAGGTATAGACATCTAAAAAAAATAAAATAAAAAATATCAAAATAACACAGAGAGCGCGCATAATGAAATTGTAGATCGGGAAAACCCCATCTTTTCCAATTTTTCCCACTTCTAAATTGCAAAAAGACAAAAACAAAAAAAATAACTTCCACGAACCCCAACTCTCAGTCTCCACGTTTCCAGAATTCCAAATTCTCATTCTTCACCCTTCCATAATCCAAATTGAAACCTCACTCTTCCAAATCTAAAATGGCCAAATCAAAACCTCACTCTTTCTTCCCCGATTGAAACCTCAGCTTCTCTTGTTCTTCACCATTCCCAAATCGCGACACTATTCATAGCAAAATCGAAATCCTTGAAGAAATCAAAGGACACGAATCTAAAGTCAAATCCCTCTATCTAAAAGCCATCGAGATTCCGTAAGCCATCAATTTTCACTTTTCTTCTGTTCTTACTTTCTGTAAACCATCAAAGAACACAACTCTGTTACTGGGTTTTCACTATTTTCACTTGATTTTTTTATTTGATTTTACTATTATATTTTTTTATTTTTTTTTACTATAATAGTATTTTCACTTACTGGGGACACTGTAGTAATAAGTGGTAACAATTATTGTAATGAAATGTGATTTTATTTTTAAGGTGTCTTTCAAGGAAATTTTGTAGGTTTTGGGAGTGTTTGGATTGATGTATTTGTTCTTATATACTGGCATAAGTGTTGTGAGACACTTGTTTGGTAAGAACTTGTGAAAACAACTTATGACATGTTCATAAGCTGTTTTCAGCTTATTTTCATAAGTCATCAAAGTTAGGTTATGAAAATAGCTAGTAGTTTTTGCTAAAACAATATAACTTGATTTTGGCAAGAACTAATTAATAGTTTTATAAGACTGTTGTTTGCCAAGAACTTATGAAAAAAAAACTAATGGCATGCTCATAAGTTGTTTTCAGCTTATTCTCATAAGTCATCGAAGATACTAATTTAATTTGATTTTCCCATTTACCCTCTGACAAGGATACCAAAGCTACCAAACTCCCCTGCCAAACATAATCTTAAAGTCCAGTATTATAAATTGTGGCTACCACATGTGTCCACCACTTGCAGAATCACTTATGACCTACATGAATTGTGGTCATCGCTGCAAGCAAGTTCAATATGGTTGCTTTCATAACCACCTCACCACTTCCCTCCCCTATTGTGGCTGCCATTAAACTTACTCTTCTGCAATTTGCATATAATATACAGTTACTTGGTTCTCACTTTGAGATGGAAATACTATTAATTTAATCACTTTTTAGTACTAGTTTTGATGATGCGAGATGTTTATTTTTTGCCACCAGTCCACCAGAACCAAGAGACTAAAATAAACGATGAATGAGGTAAAAAACTGAGCTTATATAGTACAGAAAATATAAAGAGCGTTTCTGTGAAAAGTATTGACAACGATGAACTAAAGACATTAGTGTTACATACACTGGATTTGATTGTTGTTAGAGCTGTTAAGATAAGTAAAGAGATATTAAAAAAAAGGTTAAAAAGATAAGTAGCGAAGTAGCGAGACTGAAGCAATTATGGCCAAATCAACGGTTGTAACTCATTCACATATTTTCATGAATTTTCATTCGCTATATTTAGAATTTTACTTAAATGTTATATATCTATTTTGCTAAGTGAGCTTGTTAATGATCTGTTCGTTTCAGTTCCAATTCGTGACTTGTTCGTTCATGTTCGTGACTCGTGTTCCAGTTCTCTCCTCGCTCTGCTCTTCATCTACGAATTGCTGGTATATTTTGCTTTCTCATTCTTGTTTTATTAAATTTTGATTCAGATTTTTGTTATTGTTTCATTTTAATTGTTGTGTTAATTTAAATCTATAAGTTGTGTTGTCTTAATTTGAACTATTGATGTTCAGCTCTTTAGTTTGAATAGTGCATTGATTGTCAATTTTCATGCTTTGAAAATTGCACGTTTATCGATTCAAGTTTATGTTTATGTTTATTCACGAGCAACTAACACATGACACAAGTGAAGTTACTCATAATATTGATGGTTTGGTTCGGCTGGAAGTTGACAATGATAATGCTTTCTTTGAAGTCGTGGTCGATGTTAATAATTTAGGTGATGTGGAGGATGAAAATGATGAGTTGAGCAATATTATGGAGATATGAATAATTTTGGTTATGTCTTGTTTTGGTTATGTTTTAGTTCTGTATTGTGCTGGTTATGTTTTGGTATATGTAACTAAAAAAATAGTTTCTAAGTTCTATGGAAATCTTAATATTATTGGTTTTGTTTTGGTGTATGTAATTAAGCTCATCTTCTCTTTGCATTTGTGCTTTATGTACATCATAATATTACTATGTCTGCTAATATATTGAGTTTAGATTATTTAAGAAACATTTTCATATTTAGAGCAGCAATGGCTGGAAGAAGGAAATTGAGTATTGGGCAACGAGAAAATAGTAATGAAGGAAGACAGTCCATTCCCACAAATTTAGATTCAACAAATGTGCAAGGAAGTAATGGTGCAGAAACTGGTTCTTGTCCTAGTCATATAGAAAGTGTCATACATGAGTCTGTAGAATCTCACTTCATTCCTTCTGACATAGAAGCTGGAGAAGAAGAACGTATTGTCGAAGGTATAAATTATATACCATTTTCTATTTTGTTCATTTGTCTTATTATTTGAATATGTTTTTATGTTATTATGTCTTTCCTTTCACTTGTGAATGTAGAACCTAAATGACGTAGAGGTCCAACAAGAATGTTAAATATATGGGAAATGGATGATGATTTCATAATTGTCAAGTTGGATAACTATGGACGACCAATTGGTGACGAAGGGACGGCTTTTACTCATTTTTTAGGTAGTATTGTTAGAAGGTCTCAATTTGCACCCATCAACGTTAAATCTTGGAAAAAGATGCCCTCAGACAATAAAAAAGCGATGCTGAAAGAAATAGAGGTATAATGTTTGCAAGTTTTTTAATTATTTTTCTATCAAAATTTGTAATATAACTTACCTTTTCTATTTAACATCTCTCAATGTGTAGAAGCGATTTGAGTTTGTTCCTCCAATAACTGATGTTACGCGAGAAACGATATTATCTAATTTGAATGAAAAATGGAGACAATGGAAGGGTGATTTAAAGGCTGCTGGATTTGACTCAAGTAAAACAATTGATGAAATTGTATCTGGAATTGAGTTACGTGATGGTAGGATTGACGAAGTTCAATATCGTGCGTTGGTTGAACATTGGTTCTCTGAAAAAGCACAAGTAAGTTATACATATTATAAGTAATACACTAAAATGCGTATTATTATGACTAATATTTTATACCAATTGTAGAAAGTGGGCGCAATCAATAAACAAAATTGTGCCGAGTATCAGGACGCCCATTGTATGGGGACAAAAAGTCTCCCAAAATTTATTGATGAAAAAGTTTGATTTTTGTATTTTTCATTGGATGAGTGTATTTAAAAATAATAAACATCTAATTTGTTTGTTTGATTTTTAGATGAAAAGGGAAAAGGAGTGATGCCTGGACGTCAAGATATTTACATTGAAACTCACACACGTAAAGATGGGTCAATTGTCAATGAAAAAGCTGCAAGAATGATTGTAAGTATCAAACATTTTTGGAACGCAGAATGATTCTTTGTATTATAGTGAGTGATTTCTGGTCAAATATCTTTTCTGGATGATTAAGTGCAGAATAATTCTCTGTTTATCTGAATTTTGAATCAAATGCCTGGAATACCATTTGAAAGTATGATATCTTGTTGCTGTTTGATTTCTTGTAGTACCAAAAATATATTTGTGTTTATGAGATTTGAGATTTAGAACTGGGAAATAATGGCAATGGTAGCGTAATTATGATTTGGTGACATATGGAAAACCAGGGGTGAGTAGAGTATTGTTTGTTGTGTGGCTTGTAAAACATAGTTTAGGTGCTTTAGCATGTTAGCAACAGGATCAACAAATTAAATGCTTGAGTAAAAAAATTTGTCACTATATTTTGCCAACTGCTTGTGTTTTGATAACAACACCAAGAAACTCTCGTGCCTTTTCTTGCCTGATTGCCAACTGTTTAATTCTGTTTTGGGTTTCAGGAAAAACTAAAAAAACATAGCAATGAGGCTGGAACATCTCAATAAACCCAAAACAAGCAGGGTTCTATGTCTTGGAAGGATGACATATCTTCTAAAGTACAAGGAGCTACAAAGAAGGGGCGCGTGCGATGTATGGGAAAGTTACCTAAATCTAAAAAATCAAAGGTTGATTTGTCTGAAAATGAAGAGTTGCGTGGTAGAGTTAAGACTATGGAGGGCTTGTTGGCAAATGTCATGACTTTGATTCAAAGTTGATTTTCTGGAGAAGATGTGAATGAGATAATACAAGCTGCTAGACAGGTACTTTCGAATTTACTAATCTTCGTATAAAAATACAAGCTGCTTCATTGATTTAAGAGAACATGAAATTTATATTATTATGTTTTTATGAAAACAATGTTAGTTTTGTGTTCGAGTTACACAATTCATTGAATTTCGCACGTGGTGGTTCCCACCACTTAGCAATACTCTTGATTTAATACTAATCTTTATCTTCTATTTTCGATTTTTTGTGATATAGGTTATTGATGTTTCTAGTGTTCCTAACCCTTCTAGTGTTCCAAGTAATAATGAAGATAATGAAAATGGTATTCAATTAATTATCACTAAAGTTGTTAATATTGTTTGTTTTTTAGGAGTGATATTCTCAATGTTGAATTGTTTTATTATTCTTCTTTTCTTTTTATTTCTTGTAGGTGAAGATGAGGAGGCTAACATGGAGACTTGAAGATGGAAGTTTGAAATTGGAAACTAGGCTAGGCATTGTATTGGTTTTTTTCTTTATTGACATTGTTACATATAAGGTTTTGTATGCCTAATATGGCTCTGTCTTGTTTTGGTTAATGCTCTAAAGTACAATAGGATTGACATGATTTAGCTTTTGTTAATTTCTATGTTTGTAAGAATTGATGTTAATCTTCAATATATATGGTATGGATTTTTTTTTTGGTTTCTAAATATATTCATTTAATTACCTAGTTTGTAATTAGATTAATTTCATAAAATTAAAATTTCAAATAATATAGCATCAAGAATGTGATGTGTATATTGATAGAAATGAAACGTGTACGCTAACAAATCTATATGAACAATTGATAGGTGTCGCCAAGTTTTTAGTGACGAAAACAGTCGTAAGTAAAAACTATTTGTAGTTCTATACCTACGTCCAAATCTGTAGGTAAAAAGCATTTGTAGTTCTGATTAGGTTCTATACCTACGTGCCAATCCGTAGGTAAAACCTAATTGTTTTGTCCAACGGCTAAATTCCGTCACTATAGGATCTAGTGACGGCAAAATTCTTATACATACCATTGTTATACATATCCATTTCTTTAAATAATTTACGCCAAAAAAAAAAACACTTATCTCCTCATGCCAGACGAGACACATACCATCTATTTATTTGAAATCTTGGTATCAAATTTTCAAAATGAAATTATTTATTTATAAATTAAGTGTTGATTTTTTTTTTCTATTTTGAATTATTTGGAACTTATTTTTTTAGAATACAGCTACTCTACATTTTGAAAATTGATTTTGGAAAGCATAAAACCATGTTGTAAAAATTAATTTAGCTTTTTTAGATTTCGTTATAATTTGAAATATAGTTTTCAAGCCAAGATCAATGTGTTCATCAGTGATTCTCTTTTGTAAACTACTCATCATCTGTCCAACAACTTTTCCTTTTTCTTTGTGAACTAATCAGGTGCATAAAGAAATTTTATTTCTCAATTGGATATATCATCTCTTAGAAATATAAGCTTGATACTTACAAAGCAAGTTATCACATTTTTAATGGTTAAATAATGGTTCTTTTGTGGACTTTGGAAAGGAAGAACGACTCCACTTATAAATTTATGTTACATATTTTATTTTATTTAATGTATGACTCATGACACATTTTAAAAAAATAAGATTTCTATCCGAGTTATGTTCAGGGCCGGCCTAACATATTAAGAGGCCTAAAGCAAAAATTTTAATGTGGCCTTTAAATTATTTTTTTAGCAGAATATTTATATAAAATCAAATTTGTGGAGACCAAAATTTTAACTCATGGCCAAGGTAATTGAGGTCTTTTTGGTAATCAATTAAGCTATGCATACGTTTGTATAAGTTATATGTCATATAATATACTTATAACCAAATTAATTTTTTAGAGGTTTTTTTTTCACCCAAAATTTTGAGATCTAAATCCCTTGCTTGGGTTGCTTGACCCTTAAGCCAGCCATGATTATGTTATGGATTAATTTGGAACATACACGATTTTTCTTCCTGTTATGACTTATTTAATCAACTAATTCAGCTCAACATAATATTATTTTCGAAGAAGATAAAGATTTGGACATACAATATGTTAAACTCAAAACTAACAACATTGTATATTTAGCAAGAGTGTATAAAGCAAGTGTATAAAGTGATAGACATGTCTGATCTGTAAAATCTATTCATTTCCATCGTTACTGGCCATTGATCCATTTATAGTATACCTTATTGTATTCTTAGTTATAACAAGCAAATCAATGCAATTACCAAATGCCAACCCAAATTTACATGTCCAGATTATTGATAGGACCAATTTCCACCTCATACAATGGAAATCCAAAAAAAGGTACAATTTCATCTAGAAAGAAAAATCTTTAGCCAAATGGTGAATGGTTTAACTCAAAATTCGTGGTGCCAGCCTTTTTTCCCTCAAAAAAACAAATTCACCATCTATTCTAATCACTCCTATATAACCCTTCACATTCCCATACAACCTTTTCATTCCACCAAAATTCATACCAATTCCTCCCAAAACTTCAAACCTCAAAAAAAAAAAAAAACTCAAAATCCCAAACCCTCCATACATTGGTGATTGATGAAAAGGTGACATTGTGTGAGATCCAACTCTTTGTCCCAACCGTGTCACTAACACGGAGGGATAATCATATCATATCATATCACAACAATTTCATAACAAAACACACATTACTACAACCCTAAAATGAAATAATTCCAAAAACCATCATCGAACTGGGCCCCACTTTCAATAAAATGGAGTTTCAACGTATGAAGGAATTAATGACACTTTGGTCTTCTTTGCAAATTAATTGTGTTGCTCTTGTGGGTGGAAACCACACTGCCTCTAGATTTTGCACTCGCTAAAATTCCCTCTTTACCTTCACTCTCTCAGCCTCTCACACAATTTCCTCTCTAATTTTTTCTTCTCTACCAAACTACACATAATAGTTCATCTAAATTCTCTACATAATATCACCATTAATTATTCCTTTTTTCAAAATTAAATACATACCCTAATCAATATGGCTATAGACCTTATTGATGTTATCTTAGAAAAATGTAATAAGCCACTTCCTATATGTCATCGCTTATTGCTTGTAATTTTAACTTTAGCTTCCTTTCAACTCATAATCAATGCAGAAAGAATCACTTCTTCATATTCCATAGACGACTTCACAATTGACACAGAACAAACATTGTCCATTCTATTCAATGACTTGAAAAATGAAGGTCTCTTAAAGAAAACACAACAAAAAATGGTTTTTGTCGCAAACGACGAGTCTTCTAAGGTTGTAACTGATTACAACAATGAAATGGAATATGTTCCATTAAACGACATTGAGAAACAAAACTCGGTCGTTGATAACACGGTTGATTTTATCATCACAACAAACTTTCATGAAGCTTCTAGATTCATTGAGAGGGTTCTAAAAACTAAAGGTATTGTAACGATTCTTATAAATGACAACAATCCAACAAAGTCGTTTTGTAAATTACCCAAAAATTACAAAATTGTTTACGTGAGACAGTTTGACTCTGTAGTGGTGGCAATGAAGAAAACTGCCACCGCTATTAAAGTCAAACCGAACCATGCTGCACCGAGAAAGCTCTTCGGTTATGCATCAGAGGCAAAGAAAATTGCATTGCAGAATCTAGAAGACGTTTTGTTAGAGCCACCAAGAGCTGCATCGGGAAAATCACGTAAGTATTTGAAGCGAACAAGGTATTTACCTGATTTGATGGGAGATTCACTTGAAAGCTACACTCGCCATGTTTTCATTGACGTAGGGTTACCGGAGAAAGAAGGAGGAAGTGGAACAGATTGGTTTTATAAGAATTATCCAACTAGGAACAAGAATTTCAAGGTGTATAAGATAGAGACGAGGGTGATGACGGAGGAGGAGTCTTCAAGGAAAGAAGCGTCGTCAAAAATTGGAATGTCAGATTGGTTGAATAAGAATGTTAAAGAGGAAGAGTATGTTGTGATGAAAGCTGAAGCTGAAGTTGTTGAAGAAATGATGAGAAGTAACAGTATTGGTTTGGTTGATGAACTTTTCTTGGAATGCAAGCCACGGCATGGTTTTAAAATTGAGAATAAAAATCGAAGGGCTTATTGGGAGTGTTTGGCTTTGTATGGCAAGTTAAGGGATGAAGGTGTTGCAGTGCACCAATGGTGGGGTTAATGTCTTAAATAGGATTAGCTCCAGAACATGTGAAAAGAAACAATGAATTGAAGAATAAAGAATGATGTGTTAAGTGTTAAGAGACGTAGTTTATGTGGTGTGTTCATATGTAGGTTTAATTAAGAGAAAGATTTGAAAAGAGATTGGGATTTCAGAGACAGAGAGGACCGAGAGTGTATTGGTCCAGACATAAAAAAGAACAAATTTTTTCATTTTCATTTTGTTTTGTTTTTTATATCTAATTTCATGGGTTGTTGTAATTCTGCATTTGTTTAATCATATTATATCAGTTTTTTTGTGTGTTAATAATGTGTGGTTGTTTGTCAAGGGAGATTACTATAAGAGTGATGCTATATAAACACCTCATCTACCCCATCAACATCTCGGATGGGTCTCACAATCTCACTCCCCAAAACACAACAAAGAGAAATGAGAAATCAAGAGAGAGTGTGTATTGGGTGGGTGTGGAATGATATTTTAACAACTAATTTTAAACAACTTTTAGTGACAACCTTTTTTCTCCATTTTTATTGAATAATAATAATAGAGAGAGAAAAAGGAAGAGAGAGAATAAAAGTACAATCAGACTAAAAGAGAGAGAGTTGTCACAAAAGTTGTTTAAAAGTGGTTGTTCAAATATCATTTCTCCGATGTCTATCAATCTTTTCTCTTGTGAAAAAGAATGAGTTAAATGATTATCACAATGTTGCAATGGAGGGATTTATTCAAAGGAAATTGTTTTGTATGCACCCTTAAGAGTATATACAACTTAAAACAATGAAAGAGAAAGAGAGAAAGAAAATGATGTAATAGTTTAGTGATGATATAGGGAGATTGAGAAAAAAATGTGATGTTTAATGGTGTAGAAAAAAAATAAAGAGGGTCTATTTATCACCGTCCGTATTTAAGTAGATGTGATATTCGACAAATGAGTAAATGTTAAAAAATAAAAATAGGGTTGATACTTTCCTTTATATCATTGTAACTTTTTGTTACAATTCAAAACATATACTAGACAGTTTTTTTTAGGGAGTTAGAAGCAATCATAGATAGAAAAATTGTTAAAATCATGATTGCTTCTAACTCCCTAAAAAACAACTGTATACTATATGTTTTGAATTGTTTTAAAATGTAAAATCGTCAAATTTTACTGTTTTTATGTTTTATGTGTGAATTTCGTGTCAAATTAGTGGTGAAATTGGTATTTAAACCAATTTTATCTCAAATTAACTCGTGTAAAATCGATAATTAAAATTTATGTTAACGGATAACTAGGCAGGGCTTTAGGTACGGTAAAAAAATGTAAAATCGGCCAACTTTAAACAATTTTAGAATCTTATGATTTTTTTTATATATTACCTTTTGGATTTTTAATGATTTGGTAGGGTGATTTATGTATTTTAACACAAGGTTATGTGCATCACACTTTATTATAGTTGTCTGGTATATTTTGCATTTATAGTTAAGCCATTATTTTGACTTATTAAAGTATTTATAATATTGTATTAGTGCATGACCTTTTTATGATTTTGTGGGATAATTTATGTATTTTAATACAAGTTTATGAACATGATACTTTATTATGGTGATTTGATATATTTTAGCTTTATAATTAAGTTAATATTTTTTTTGAAGGATTTAAGTTAATATTTTGAATTATTATATATGTTATTTATTTATACATACTATATATATAAAAGAGAATACACGGTTTGTGACTGATTTTTTTAACTTTTAATCATACCCTTAAATAAATTGACAAGAAGAATACTATTATGTTGATGTCATTCAAAAAAAATAAGAATTTATATTATATTTGTTACATTTTTTTTTTTTTTTTTACGAATATTTGTCATACCGCTCGTTGAAAAAGATAAGTATAGTTTTTACAATTTGAAAGTGCAAAATATCTATCATCTACACCTATAATTTTAATTAAAATTACATAAAAAATATTGTTTATAGTTTATATACATTAACGTAATAAAAATAACAGACAAACGGACGCAGAGTGTCGATCTAAACGCCAGTATACATAATAATTTTTTTATTGAAAGAAGTGTACATAATAATTTTAGTATTATTTAAATTTGAGATAAACTTATTATTTACAGGTCAAGTTTACAAGTCAATTCTACTTACGTAAAACAGTTGAGGTAAAACTCTAGTCCAACAATTTTGACAGATATGAGTAATTTTGTTCTTAATTGAAAGTAGCATGAATTGAAAATGCTTGGATATAACATACCACATGTATTGATTCAAATTCTCATTTGTTTATTAATTGTTTCTTGAAAATGGATTTTCTAGGTGAACTTGTTTCGGTTTAAAAAAAAATTGTGTCAAAAAGTCCAGAGATTTTGTTTTAAGTTTTTTTAAAAAAAATTGAAGTTCAGTTTGTCTTTTTTTTTTTTAATGCTAAAATATATTATATATAATTAGTGGATTAGATCTCAAGTATTACACCAAAAAAAAAAAATACACCAAAATATCCAGCGAAAAATCAACAACACCGTCAATTTTCCAATACCACCAATGGAATTCAATAAAACAGTCGACAATGATTTGTTGTACGAAGTACAATTTATCTACATCCCATATTTATTTATTTTAATTTGATGTTCAATGTTAACCTCTTTGTTTTTTAAAAGGCCCAATAGCAGTTTTAACCCCCTAACTTTTCCAAAGTTGCAATTTTAGTCTCCTAAGAAGAAAAAAACTACAAAACTGCCCCCTAAGTTTTGCACCTATGACAGTTTTGGCCCCCGAGACCAATTTTGACTCGGTTTACGCTGACATGGCACCCTAATTGAGGTGCCACGTGTTATTTTTATTTTATTTTGTTGCCTTGGGGCCAAAACTGCTACAGTTGCAAAACTTAGGGGGCGGTTTTTTAGTTTTCTTTAGGGAGCGAAAATTGCTATTAAGCTTTTTTAAAAACTGAGATTTTGACAAAAATTTAATCGTAATGGCTTTTACTTTTTTTTAAAAAATAAAATAAACTACTTTTATGTAATGTAAAGTAACCATAAACTTATCTCTTATTTATTAAAGTTAACTCGGGAGCAAATGTTTGCCCTAATTTTAACCTAACCCTAATGATTAATTTTACTCTAATACCCCTGTTTAATGATTAACCCTATTTTTTCCTTCTCAACAAAATCACACCTAATCTCCTATTTTTTTGAGCAAAACAAATATGCCTTATCTCTTATTTATTAATGTTAACCCGGAAGCAAATGTTTGCCCTAATTTTAACCTAACCCTAATGGTTAATTTTACTCTAATACCCTTGTTTAATTATTAACCCTATTTTTTCCCTCTCAACAAAATCACACCTAATCTCCTATTCTTTTGAACAAAACAAATCTGTCTTATCTCTTATTTATTAAAGTTAACCCGGAAGCAAATGTTTGCCCTAATTTTAACCTAACCCTAATGGTTAATTTTACTCTAATACCCCTGTTTAATTATTAACC
>Ga0315913_1000095_pt1 | contig 51123 bp, 38 predicted proteins | sample MpolsnodulesMG_FD_207736 | JGI IMG/M metagenome (GOLD analysis project Ga0315913, IMG submission 207736) | Medicago polymorpha root nodule microbial communities from Los Angeles, California, United States - small nodules | ecosystem: Host-associated > Plants > Roots > Nodule | place: USA...
TATTTTGTTCCTTTGATCTTCGAAAAGTTGTCATTTGCATTTCTTCATGTTTTCTTGCTTCTAGAGTGTCCAAGCGTGTATTTTCCTACAAAGAGTTGGCATTAGATGTGAAAAGCATAATTGAATGATTCTTTAGTATTTGTGAGCTTTTCGCAGGATAACTTGCAAACCAAGTAATCAAAGTGCCTAAAATATACAGTCTATTTAACTCCTTTTTGACACTTATCAGCGTCGTTGCTGGTCTCCACAGGAGCGATGTAATCTGATTGTTGTGGTCGTTAATACGTGGCTGTGTTATGCAATCTGATGCGAACTCGGTACATGTTGTGGCAAGTTTGGTCTGGATTCTCGTTGATCTGGGTCAACCTGTTTTAATTATGTTATTAGGCACTATCCAGTATGTCCTTCGGCGGCTTATGTCGGAGAATTCAGATGGATTTGAGCTCGAAAGTGCTGATAAAGCTGCTGTATTTTTATTGGCATGGGTTATTGTTCGTGAATCTTTCTGTGTTGACAGTTGATTCATACACTGTTTCTTAAAAAGTTTTCTCAAAAAGTTGGTTTTGATTATAATGAGGCCTGTCTTGGTTACTTTGGTTCCCCGAAAGGGGCGATTCTAACTTGTTGTTGTCTTGCAGGGAGTTGATGGATCTTGAATTGTTTCTGTGTTGGTAGACGATTCATACGCCAGCTTAAGATTCACCATTCATTTTGTTTGGATTGGACTGTAGGGCCCTAAACGGTCGTGTAGCTTGCTGCCATTATTGCAGGGAGTTGATGGTAAATGAATTTAGGATTAATTAGAGGTTGATACACTTGTGTGTTGTTTTAATTTCTGTATTACCCGTTTGAGGTCAACTGACACACTTGTGTGGTTTTATTGGGTTAGGTTTATGTCCCCCAATTTTATTTTTTTGTAATTTTTCCCTTTTTTTAAATAATATATATGAGCAATTGACACAAGATTAGAGTAGCGTACCAACTTAGTTGGGCATTACTCTTTTCTTTTTGATGTCCATTTGCTTATCAAAAAAAATATATAAAATATTTTATTTCAATTCTAGAGTAAAGGCTAAAATGAATATTACAAAAAATAATTATAATATCAACAAATTTTACAAAGACTAAAACAAAATACCGATGATAAAAGAACAAAGTGATATATTTGTAAAGAGTTAATTATTTTTTACAAGGACTTAAAACAATTACTAAGGGTCGTCTCCAACAATTCGGAGGCCCCGTGGTAATCTTGACAATTTTAACTTAAAACGTACCACTTATAGTGACAAACATCTACATTGTAGTTAAAAATACAAGCGATAATTCAAATATGACTTTTACCTGCAGACAAATAGACATTTACTTATAAACAATGTACAATTGTCAGCAAAATTGTTGTACTCTAGACATTTCACTATCGAAAAATTACATTTAGTGACGGATTTTGTTAGTATGTGCAAGTTTTTTTTTCCCCTTTTTCACATTTTGAGGCCCTATGCCAAGGGTCTTGTTGTACTTGTACAGGGCCAACCCTGTAAATAATGTTTTTTTTTCTTTTGTCAAATAGTCTAGTGACTATAGTTTCACCCATTGACTTGAATAAGTAGAAAATCGCATATTCAAACTCCAATCTCTATGTATTGAAAAAAAAAACTATAATATTTATAGGTTTTCTCTAAGGAGATAGTTACAGGTATTAAAATCATATATATATATATATATATAGCTGTTAATATATGAATTTTGTTTTACTGAATAAGTGTAGTGAATCGTGACAGTGCTCTTTCTTAACTAAATTTGTTTTATACAACTAAAAAATTAAACTTATTGGCCTACACACTTAACTAGCAAAGTCCAACAACTCACTCTCAATGCAATTTAATGCAGAAGGCAAAGAGAGAGACCTTTGTGAGAGTTTTCTCTGTTCTGCTCTAAGTTCAAAAGTCAGCTAGTATGAGTATATCAAATGTTGTAATCACTCACAACTTTCTTAGGAGAAATTAATCCATAACAACTCCAAACCACTCAAACCAAGAAACTCTCCATTTTAATCAAATTTACTTATCACTACCTTAATCAAATTTGAACTTCAACCTCAACCTTGCATTCTATCTAAATCTTGATATAATAGTTAGTAATAAATTTTCCATCTTCTTTTCCACCTTATATTATGACTCATCCACCACCACCTCCTACCCCCACTCCCATACTTATCTTCCCCATGTTAGTCTCTTCAATTCAATCACAATCATAATCACCCACCTCTTTCTTTTCTTCACTTTTCTCTCTTTGCAAAGTACATTGCAAAAACTTTTGTTGATTTCTTTTTCAAGCTAGAGATTATTCTTCCTTTTTTTTTTTCCTTTCTTCTTCTTCTTCTTTCACTTTTTCAAGCCAAATGGAATCTAAAGAAGGTGATGAAAGAAAAAAAGAACACAAAGTTCCTATGTTAAAGCTGTTTTCTTTTGCTGACTCTTATGATTATGTCTTAATGTTCATTGGATCTATTGGAGCCATTGTTCATGGCGCTTCTGTTCCTATTTTCTTTATTTTCTTTGGAAAGTTGATCAATGTTATTGGCTTGGCTTATCTTTTCCCTAAGGAAGCCTCTCACAAAGTTGCCAAGGTTTGAAATTTTTCATTTGTTGATTTGTAACTTTTTCAGTCATTTTAGTTTCCATCGTCAATTTCTTTGATTTTTTTAGTGTTAACCCCCGGTTTATAAGAAAAGGGTCTCTAACGTATAGTGGGGCCTATAATCCAGAGTTCAGACGTATGTGATAAAAAATTGTTTCACTCAAAAATCATTTTGATTTAAAACAACTATCAATAACAAATACAATCTAGTTACAAATATATTTACTTATGGTGACCTCTCTTTAAATTAAATAAATATAGATTTGAGACGAAATTTTTAGATATTAATTTCGTCTGCAATATTATTTATCAAGTTGTTTTCAATTTTGCAGTACTCATTGGATTTTGTGTATCTAAGTGTAGCAATATTATTTTCATCTTGGACAGGTATGAAAATTATTTATTTATAGTTTTAATATTAGTACCTTAGTTAAAATTAAAATAATCCTAATCAAAATTGATCTGTGTGAATCTAATGTTTAATATATATTGTTGGATTAATTAATTATAGAGGTGGCTTGTTGGATGCATACTGGAGAAAGACAAGCAGCAAAGATGAGAATGGCTTATTTAAAGTCTATGTTAAATCAAGATATAAGTTTATTTGATACTGAGGCATCCACTGGGGAGGTCATTTCTGCTATTACAAGTGACATTATTATTGTTCAAGATGCTCTATCAGAGAAGGTACATACCCCCACATACATTAATTCTCCATTTTTTTCAATGTGAACATTAAGAATTATAATCAATGAAATCAATTTAATTTAAATTATTTTTTCCATTTATTTCTTTGATTAAATATAATTTCAAAAAATTTAACCATTAAATAATAAATACTATGTGAAAAAATTGTTTTTTTTACCTAAGTTTTTTGTTAAAAAAATAAAATAAATAGGAGCACATTTTTAGGTATAAGGTAAATGCTTGTTTTAAGAAGAAATTATGCATGCTTCATTTATATGCACTTTTGGACATTTCTCTTACCATCGTAATGGCACCGTTCAAAATTACAAGCATGTCCTTTTCTGAACTTTCCTCGTAATTTTCAATTTTGACCTCATTGTGTTTCACTTTTAAAGTGAGTTGCCACGTCATCAAATTTAACTTCAAATGTTGAAAGTATAAATGTTCATCAATATGGGTTGACCTATCAGAGATTACCCAACTCAAAGAGTGGTTTGATTTTTTAAGTTTGGGTCCAACTCAAGTTTGATTCAAGTAACGAGTAATAACTTTAAATTTGTTCAAAGAAAATTGTGGTTTTTTAATTTTATTTTAGTTTTTTTAAATGTGGTAGTTTAAGACTTTTTTAAATTTAGTTTAATTGTTAATTTATTTTACTTAAACTAATTTGTTTTTTAATTAGAAATTAATCTAAATATTAAAGTTTTTATATGATATAGTTTCACTTAAGTATATATACTTCTGGAATTTTTGATATATTTTATATATCTTATAATCCCATGATTCATGATTCAACTTGAATCAGCACATTCTTCACTAAATTGAATTCGTCTCAATATTTGGATCTAATGAAAAATCTTAAGTTTTTAACCCAAACTCAACGAGATGAAATTTGACTGTTTTAGATGATGAATTTGACCAAACCCAATTCGATGTTCCAACTCATACACTCCAAAATTCTAAATAAATAGAAAGCAATTGTCACAAATTTTAAAAACTAAAGAACTAAAAAAAAGTTTTGTTTGTAAATATAAAACTATGTACAAATTTTGAGATGCATTTATTACTCTTTTTTCAACTATACCCTTATTTATTTACTACTCCAATTATCTTGTAATATGAAAAATCAACATTAAATATATCTATAGAGAAAAGGGTAATTTAATAGTAATAATAACCTATTTTTTAGACAAATTTATTAATCTAACAACTTTTGTAAATACTCGTGATTTTTGTAAACTATTCTTAAAAAAGGACGGAGAGAGCATGTATTTAAATCTTATACTCAATAAAAAAATTAATGTTCAAGCGTTTTTACTCTGAAAATATTTACTACTAGTACTGCACTACTACTGCTACCTGTTGACCCTTTAAGGTTATGTTCTTGTTCAGCAATTGCGTTGAAAAGCCACGGTTTAATATTTTTCTGACATCATAACTATACTTCTTACTATGTGAAAGTGGAGAACAGTGTATTTAATGCATTCGTGACAGCATTTATATGTTAGTTGAGATATAGTTGCGTTACTTTTTAAGGTTTTGGCACTTTTATTTTTTGAGCTCAACTGCATGCATGTGCCTCGATAAAACTACTCAAGTTGAAGATGCAATGAATGAATTGAGCATTTACTGTACACACTAGCTGCATCAACAATACTGCAAACATGTTGCAGAATTTACTACTAACATTATAGTTACAATGTCATTTAATTTCAATAAGTTTCTTACCGCTTTTTCTTTATTCAATTTTCAATTCTTTTGAAATTATTATGGGTTGGTTGATTTTGTGACTTTGTTATCCTAGTAATGACTTTTTAGGACCATACGGCAACAAAAATTGATTTTAGTTAACATTTACATTTAGAGTTAAAAATTATAAATTATTATTTTAAGTTGGAATCAATCATCCAGACAAAATCAATTGCACTTTTTTTTTAGAGAAAAATCAATTCTACTTGAGTGCATCAATTTAGAATTAATTTTAGATATCTAAACTTGTCAAAATAAGCAATTATGCATGCATCTCTAGACTTAATTTGTTCTAGTTAAAAAATGAAATCAAACATGCACTTTGTTGCTAAACATAGAACCCAATTGACTAAATCACGAAAATTTTAAAAGTCTATAGCACTTTTTACAAATTTACCCTTCAAGAAAAAAAAATATTTTTATTGTATTAATAAATAAACAGTTAATGTAATAAAAATTTGAAGATTGAATTTATTGTGCATACATTGCTCTTTCTATATTCCAAAATGATAACCTTGAAGATTGAAATTTTCAGGTAGGGAACTTCTTGCACTACATTAGCCGATTCATAGCTGGATTTACAATTGGATTTGTGAGAGTGTGGCAGATTAGTTTAGTGACACTTTCAATTGTCCCAGCTATTGCCCTTGCTGGAGGTTGTTATGCATATGTTACTATTGGCCTTATTGCAAAAGTTAGAAAAGCATATGTCAGGGCTGGTGAAATTGCTGAAGAGGTAAAGTTGGTTGTTTTTCCTCGCAACTCGGCAAAATAAATTCAGCTCATTAGTCCATTAGTCAGGTCCATTAAGTTAGAATAGCCTATATAATCATATTAATGCTTATAAATTATTCAACCAAACTCATCGCGAATCCAAACATACACATAACCAAAGTGAATATTACTAGGCTTTAATGTTCATTGTGATATGCACATGTAAATCTTGTTCAAATTTAGTGACATTGTTCTTTTTGTGTGTTTCAGGTCATAGGCAATGTTAGAACAGTACAAGCATTTGCAGGTGAAGAAAGAGCAGTAAGATCATATAAAGCAGCTCTTATGAAAACTTACGTAAATGGTAGAAAAGCAGGATTAGCAAAGGGTCTTGGACTTGGCTCAATGCATTGTGTTCTGTTTCTATCTTGGGCTTTACTTGTTTGGTACACTAGCGTTGTTGTTCATAAGAACATTGCCAATGGTGGCGAGTCATTCACTACCATGCTCAACGTCGTCATCTCTGGCCTGTAAGTCCTTGTCAAATAGTTGCATTCAATCACTTCCGTTTTCCAAATATTATTAGTGCCTACATGTCGGTTTCTGTTAGATGTCAAGGTTAGTTATATCTAATAGTTTCAGTATCGTGTTTTGTGTCTGTGTCATTATTCATAGGTTGCATTTTTTTTATCAGGTCACTTGGGCAGGCAGCACCAGATATCTCGGCGTTTATCCGAGCAAAGGCGGCGGCTTATCCCATTTTTGAGATGATAGAGAGGGATACAGTGAGCAAAAAAAGCTCAAAAACCGGTCGAAAATTAAGCAAAGTGGATGGTCATATCCAGTTTAAGGATGTCTGTTTCAGTTATCCGTCTCGTCCAGATGTAGCAATCTTCAACAACCTAAATCTGGACATTCCTGCAGGGAAAATTGTAGCACTTGTGGGAGGAAGTGGTTCTGGAAAGAGCACTGTTGTATCGTTGATCGAACGTTTTTACGAACCAATTTCTGGTCAGATACTTTTAGACAAGAATGATATCAGGGAACTTGATCTCAAATGGCTTAGGCAACAAATTGGACTAGTTAATCAAGAACCTGCACTTTTTGCTACAAGCATCAAGGAGAATATTTTGTATGGGAAAGATGATGCTACTCTTGAAGAACTAAAACGTGCTGTGAAGCTTTCGGATGCTCAATCTTTCATCAACAACCTTCCCGAAAGATTAGACACTCAGGTAAAGCTATTTGATCTATGCATATTTAGTTTGTTATTATCAAACATGTCTTAATTGCACAATTAATCTATGAACCTTTGTTGCTTGTGATAATGTTTTCATCATTTTATTTTTGGACTATTTTATAAATTTTCACTCCTTAAGCATTTAAAGAAAGGTGATACTAAATCATATTTTTTTAGGTTGGTGAGAGAGGGATACAACTATCAGGTGGACAGAAGCAAAGGATTGCGATATCTCGCGCGATCGTGAAGAATCCATCGATCCTTTTATTAGATGAAGCAACTAGTGCTTTGGATGCCGAGTCTGAGAAGAGTGTACAGGAGGCTCTCGATCGCGTCATGGTTGGAAGAACAACTATTGTAGTTGCACACAGACTTTCTACCATTAGGAATGCAGATGTTATAGCTGTTGTTCAAGGAGGGAGGATTGTGGAGACTGGTAACCATGAAAAACTCATGTCCAATCCAACTAGTGTTTATGCATCTCTTGTTCAACTCCAAGGAGCAAGTTCTTTGCAACGCCTTCCCTCGGTTGGACCAAGCTTAGGACACCAATCAAGGTACTTATGAGATTTAAGATTTTCGTTAATCAACCGCAATTAAATGAAATGATGGTACATTTGACATGTTCAGGATTAAATAATTTAAGGCTAAATTGCATTTTTGATCCCTTAACTATTTAGGTAGTATCGCTTTGGTCCCTTAATTTAAGGGACCAAAAATGCAATTTAGCCATAATTTAATTAACAACATTTCTAAGGTACACTTGGAAAATCAGTTGTATCAGTACCATTGTTATTTGAACCAATAGTTAAATAAGTTATTAGTCTCTTTGACATATTACTTACACTTGCAGCATAAGCTATTCAAGAGAATTATCACGTACTGGAACAAGCATCGGTGGTAGTTTTCGATCAGACAAAGACTCAATTGGCCGTGTTGGTGGTGATGATGTAAGCAAGTCAAAGCATGTTTCAGCAAAAAGACTATATTCTATGATTGGTCCTGACTGGCCTTACGGATTTTTTGGGACCTTATGTGCATTTGTTGCTGGAGCACAAATGCCACTTTTTGCACTTGGAATCTCTCATGCTCTTGTCTCATATTATATGGATTGGGAGACAACGCAGCGCGAAGTTAGGAAAATTGCTTTCCTCTTCTGTGGAGGTGCAGTTATAACTATCACAGTCCATGCCATTGAACATCTTTTTTTCGGTATCATGGGCGAGCGACTTACCCTTCGTGTGCGAGAAATGATGTTTACTGGTAATTTTGATGAACTGATTAATACTTTCTTTATCACCTATCAACTTGCCTTACTATAAAGTGTTTCCTTTTAATTTTGTCATTTTGATGATTTTATAACATGTTAAGATATCAGAAAATATTCTATTGTGCTTTAGTTTGTAAAGGTGAATTTGCAATATCTGTATTTAATACATTGTCTTTTTCTTAACTACTGTTTTTTTCTATGGCTGCAGCTATTTTGAAGAATGAAATAGGATGGTTTGATGAAACAACCAACACAAGTTCTATGCTTTCATCGCGTTTAGAGTCTGACGCAACATTAATGCGAACAATAGTTGTCGATCGCTCGACGATTCTGTTACAGAATCTTGGTCTGGTTGTTGCTTCATTTATTATTGCCTTCCTTTTGAACTGGAGAATAACACTTGTTGTCTTGGCCACATATCCTTTGATCATTAGTGGTCACATTAGTGAGGTAAGGTTCCTTGTTTCTACATTTCAACATTAAGAAACCACCACATTTGAAGTCTTGAGCCCTGTTTTGATAAACAGCTTAATTAAGCGCTTATAGCATAAGTTCTTATGTATAAGCTGTTTCAATAACAAAATAAGATAGAGTCCAACTGTTTTATATAAGCTATAATCGGTTTTTATAAGCTATTTTGAAGAGCTTAGGGTAATAAGCTGAAAACAGCTTATGAACAATCATAAGCAGTTTCCATAAGCTCTTCCAAACAGTCTCAAAATTGATTATGTCGACAGATAAGCTGAAATAAGCCAATTCAAACAGACCTTTAAATACATTCCTTCTGTCATTTCAGAAACTTTTCATGAAAGGCTATGGTGGCAACTTGAGCAAAGCATATCTAAAAGCCAACATGCTTGCTGGCGAGGCTGTGAGCAACATACGCACTGTTGCTGCATTTTGTTCTGAAGAAAAGATTCTTGATCTATATGCTGACCAGCTCGTCGGTCCTTCCAAACATTCATTTCGGCGTGGCCAAATTGCCGGCTTATTCTATGGCATTTCTCAGTTCTTCATTTTCTCATCTTATGGCCTTGCCTTATGGTATATACTATGACTTAACTTCATTCTTTCCTTAATGTACTCCTTTCATATGAATTATAAGCAGAATTTAGTTCATATTATTTAGAAATTAGAATGAAATATAAGCAAATTGTACTACTTTTTTCTTCATTTGTATTTTCAATGAATCGGTTTATTAGTCATGACTCATGACGTTTAGGCAATATACTTAATTATTTTGTGAGATTGTGTAAATAAATGTAATCAACTACTTTTCTTAATATGCAATACGCGTAATTTGGTCAAATTTTGCTTATATTTCATTCTGGAGGAGTAAGTGATAAAGAAAGTAGCTTATCAACAAATGGTGGTTAAGATTTGTATGCATTTTGCAGGTATGGATCTGTTTTGATGGGAAAGGAACTTGCTAGCTTTAAATCAGTTATGAAGTCATTTATGGTTTTGATTGTAACGGCACTTGCTATGGGAGAAACTTTGGCACTAGCACCAGATCTTTTGAAAGGGAACCAAATGGTTGCTTCAGTTTTTGAAGTAATGGATAGAAAGTCAGAAATTAAAGGCGATGCCGGAGAAGAGTTAAAGACAGTTGAGGGAACAATTGAGCTCAAAAGAATCAATTTCAACTACCCTTCAAGGCCGGATGTTATTATTTTCAAGGATTTTAGTCTAAGAGTTCCTTCAGGCAAAAGTGTTGCCTTAGTGGGACAAAGTGGTTCTGGTAAAAGCTCTGTGATCTCACTTATACTCAGATTTTATGATCCAACATCAGGAAAGGTGTTAATTGATGGTAAGATTTTATTGAACTACCAATATTTCATTCTTTCAATCCATTGTTATATGCAAAAAGTTCAAAGTAAAATGAATTAGGCACAACACTTTTTTCTTGCATAACAAGTTAATCATTCTAGAGCAGGTTTAGTTAATGAGTGTGAACCTACCATCGAGTATTACTATACTTTTTATCGTAAAATAACGGAAAGGTGGGCAAGTTAGCATGTTCCGTTTGTCCTTTCTTCTATTTGTTTTTCCTGTATCTATTTTACTATGATTTATTGTATAATATCTGTTTTATTTTTATTCGTTTCTTTTGGTTTCATAACATTGATGTTATCTTAATTTCTTTTGAAATATAAATGTTATATGAGTGAGGCGGCATAGTATGGGGGTCTCTAGGACGTGCCAACCTAGTTGGGATGTTCTAGTTTCCCCTGGATGCCTGTCCTCCCTCTTAGTTCATCTAAAAAATAAATGTTATATGTTTTCAAATTTAAATTTGTGTTTTTTTTTATTAAGGACAATTTTGTCCAATAAAATGGCCGGCCAAAATTAGTAGTTATTGCTGAAAAATGTCTTACCAAAATGGTAGTTGCTGATAGTTTTTTTTGAAGAAGGGTAGTTGCTGATAGTTAACTTCATAGTTTCCTTTACATTATAGTATAGATGCTATGACATTGTCCTAACAATGATGAATCAAATTCTTGCAGGAAAGGACATCACAAGAATAAATCTAAAATCTCTTAGAAAACACATTGGTCTTGTACAACAAGAACCGGCTCTTTTCGCTACATCAATTTACGAAAACATTCTTTATGGAAAGGAAGGTGCATCTGATTCAGAAGTAATTGAAGCAGCTAAGCTAGCAAATGCTCATAACTTCATAAGTGCACTTCCAGAAGGTTACTCAACCAAAGTAGGTGAAAGAGGTGTGCAACTATCTGGTGGACAAAGACAAAGGGTAGCCATTGCTAGAGCTGTTTTAAAGAATCCTGAAATCTTGCTTCTAGATGAAGCAACTAGTGCACTTGATGTCGAATCAGAGCGGATTGTACAACAAGCTCTTGACCGATTGATGCAGAATAGAACAACAGTTATGGTGGCACATAGGTTGTCAACAATAAGGAATGCAGATCAAATCTCAGTTTTGCAAGATGGAAAGATAATTGAGCAAGGGACTCATTCAAGTCTTATAGAGAATAAAGATGGACCATATTATAAATTAGTCAACCTTCAACAACAAAATCATCAATCATAGCATTATATGGAAGACACCATAACAAAAAAAAACAGCCTTGAATTTTTTATCCCCTCAAACAAAAAAAAACAACCTTGAATTTTTTATACTGTAATTTTGTATTTTTTTTCTTTCCATCTCATATTTACAGAGAATGGTGTGCATTGGGGAGCTGGTGTCGGATCATAATAATTTCATATATATATCTATATATTTATATGTGCGTTGGTAAGTATTTATAAAAATGTAAAATGGAATTTTTTAATTAGTTTTTTATTCTTATTTTGTAGACATCAATTCTAGTGTTTTTTTTTTTTTTTTAAGGATCAATTCTAGAACTAAACTATGCACAAAGTCATAAATAAATATTTTGTGATTGTTAATGTAGTGCTTTAACTAAATTGTCATATATATGAATATGAATATTATTGTTGCTCGCAAATAACAGACATTCAACTTGAAAGTCACGGGTTTGAGTCCGCTATATTATTATTTTTTTATTTAAAAAGTTAGTCATGGATATCTATATATATATATATACACACACACACGTGTGGTTACCTTAAAATCGATGGATTACTTGTTTAAAGGATATCCGCACGAATATTGAATAGATATGAATATCATATTTATTCAACGGGATGGACTAATATATTCTACTACCATGTTCATAGATATTCATTTACATTCATAGAAAGAGGTAAATATATATACAAATACTTTTGCAAACATTTTTTTAAGCGAACAAATCTTCTGTCTTGAACTGTAACAGTATATCTCATTCCAAATTTCTTATCATAAAAAAACATTATTGTTGCTCATAGAAATGGATCATTGTATCACTCTCATGTTACATATGAGAGTCTCAAATGGACTATGCCATACATTTTGTCCTTCAATGTGTCAAATACAACACATTTGGTAAAATTATTTGGTGTTGATGTATGGTCATTATGGAAGGATAAAAACCAATTTGTTTTCTCTAAAGAATCCACTATGGAAACAACTTTAGCTGCAAGAGTAACTAAATTGGAGAAAATCCGAGTGCATCTTGTCAAGAAGGCATGAAAGTTTTGAACTCTCATCGGAAAAAACCGCTCCCTAGTTTTTATAAAGTAAATATAGATATCTGCTTTATTCCTCTATTTCGAAGCACAAGAGTTGGGAAAATTATTCCTAATGATCTTGAAAAATTGGTTACCTAGTTCTACTTTAAAGTTAGTTATAGTTATAGTAACGCTTGTACTGTGCAACTTACTGCATTATGATACTTGTAGTCTCTTGAATTATCAATATTTGATTTCATTTTTTACATAAAAAGTAAATCATTCAATTTTTACGGACACCTTATTTACTCATTTTTCTTTTATAAAAGGTGCCTCTGTATTATTTTTTTTTCCCTTTAAAATGTTAACGTGTGTCCTCAGAGCACTATTTAGGGATCGTAAATGATAACTTTTTATGAAAAGTTTTGTATTTAATATATTAAAAATTGAACTATTTAACATTTTTAAATAATATTTTTTTAATTTAAATGCTTAAAGAGTAACCAGAGACACTCGTTTAGAAGACCCCGATAATAATCAAAACAATTGTGGCCTCTTCCTTCTTATTAAAAAAAGATATAAGCAATTGCATAATTAAGTTCAGTTCTAAAAACTTGTTTGGAATCAATCAGCTATCCGCGTGCCCTTCCTCCCAGAAGTTAACAGCCGTCGATAAACTCTCCAATCAACGGTTCGTATACGCGTTTGGAATTGGCTATCCGCGTGCTCTTCCATTCAGAGAATATGAGCCGTCCATAAACCCTCTTATCTACGGTCACAATTTTCTCTTTTCATCATCCCAAATCCCAAATTTTCACAATTCCCGCTTATTTTGTTTCCAATTCGCCCTTATAAATTAGACCAAACACATTTCTCTTTCAACGCAAATTCAAATTGAAATCAACTCAAACAAACAAACCCTAATTTCTATCTTTATTTCTAATTTCAATTCTTCAATTCGCCAATGGCTCGTACCAAGCAAACTGCTCGCAAATCCACCGGCGGCAAAGCACCAAGGAAGCAGCTTGCCACCAAAGCTGCTCGCAAATCTGCTCCGGCAACCGGAGGAGTCAAGAAACCACACAGATTCCGTCCTGGAACTGTCGCACTTCGTGAGATCCGCAAGTACCAGAAGAGCACTGAACTTCTGATAAGGAAGCTTCCATTCCAGAGACTTGTTCGTGAAATCGCTCAAGATTTCAAAACAGATCTCCGATTCCAAAGCAGCGCTGTTTCTGCTCTTCAAGAAGCTGCTGAAGCTTATCTTGTTGGTTTGTTTGAGGATACTAATCTCTGCGCCATTCATGCCAAGAGAGTTACCATCATGCCTAAGGATATTCAACTCGCTCGCAGAATCAGAGGCGAGAGGGCTTAGATTTAGTTATCATGACCCAAGTTCTACTGATGCTAGTTGTGCTTCTTAGTTAATGTTAGGTTTAATTTCTCTGTCAAAAAAATTAGGGTTAGGTTTATGATTGTCATGTTGCTTTTATATTCTGTTATGAAGGTTAACTTATTGTTATCTTGTTACAATTCTCTGATCTGCAATTTCTTAATGTTATAAGTTATAACTATGCATAGCGTTGATTTGGTAAATCTTGATTATGTTTGAAACTTTGCATGTGAATTGAATACCTTTTTTCTGATATATTGTTGAATATTGCAGATTTTAATTTGAACTGATATCACATTTTAACAATTGGCTTAAATATATGTTTAGTCCTTGAAAACAAGGGACATTTGAGTTTTGGTCCTAATTCTATTTGATTATTTATGTCATCGTGTGGCACATGATTAGTACCTAATTGGATTAGGACCAAATGATTAGTAATTGTAAGGAAATTTGGAAGGATTAGTAAGTACATAGACAAAAATTTAAGTGAGCCCTATTTGCAAGGACTTAACACATGTTTAAGCCTTAACAATTTATTTAATTGTGTTCAGAAGATACTTAAAGGAATACAGAATAATGTGTCAGATTTTTATAGATTAAGATGATAAGATCAATTGGATTGAGATAAATTGATTCTTGTACAGTGTATAAGCACTTCTTTGTTTATGTGATGTATTAGTGATCAACGTGCGTTAGGATTAAAGATATAGTTTGTTTATCTACCAAAAAATAAAGGATAGTTTGTTTTCCCTTTAATGCCCAATTGCTCATATTCATGGATAGGAACTTTGGACCTCAGTTTTGGTTCTGTATTTTACCCATGATTAAAGTCACGTTTGTTGTGTACTACATTTGTTTAGACTTCACTTGTTTGTAGCACAATCTATCTATCATTGATTCTTTTGTGGCTGCTTGAATTATAGTCTCGTGCAACAAGAACTAGCCCATGTTTCAACATCAATTTAGGGAAGTATGTTTTTTGGGAAGGTGGCTATGGTTTAGAATTGAGTGACTGAGCTAAGAATGCAAATGCTCTTCTTTTTTTTTTGAAACCCGGTATTTGACCCATAGACTTACGAATCCGGGGAGATCATTCCCATATAAAGCTAGATCAAGCTCCGTAGCTCACGAGGATTTGAACTTGAAACCTTGAGAGAAACACACTCCAAGGCCCCAAACTTCATAAGTTCACTTCCACAGGCCTATTCCACCAAGATAGACGACATTACGTTCTTGACAAACCAAATCTCAGTTTTATAGGATGGAAGATGATTGAGCAAGTGATTCATTTAGTCCTATAGAGAATAAAAATGGACCTTATTAATCTTCAACAGCAGCAGCAGCAATCATAGCATAATGGAATACATAACAAAGCAACCATGAATGAATTTTCTACAATGCAACTTTAACTATTTTGTTTTTCACATGTCATATTTAAAGATAATGGTGTGGCACTGGTGTTGGATCAGAGTAATTTCATATATGTGTTGGTAGGTATTATAAAAAGGTAAAATGGCTTTCTCGTCTAATAAGTAGCCCTAATATGTATCGTCTAATAAGTATTGTCTCATAAGTAATTTTATATATGAAGAGCTATAAAAAAAGTTGATTTTTACTGCATATTCGATAGTTGTTGAATATCATTTCTCTGAGATACTTGTTGAATATTGCAAATTTTACTTTGAATTGATTAACACATTTAAAAAATGTATGCAATTGTGTGTGTATATGATCCTTTTTTTAAGATGTGCAGATGATACTTTTGTTTGGAGGGGATGTGCAGATGATGCTTAAAAGGATAATATGTTTCACATTTTTATTTTTATAGATTAAGAGATAAGTTCAATCGAGACAAAGGGATTCTAACTCCGTCAGTAAGTGCTCGTTTGTTTCTGCGGTGTATTAGTGTTCAACTTGTGTCGGGATTAAAGCCATATTTTGTTGTTTCTATTAAATCAGGTTCAATTGGCAAATGAACTCAAGTTGTATGTCTATAGAAGGGAAACAAAACATGTTATGTTTTTTGTGTTCCCTTTAATGCTCATATGGTGAAGAACTTTGGAATTTTTGAGATGCTTGAAGAGTCTAATTGGATCTCAGTTTTGGTTCTGCATTTTATCCATATTTGGAGTTACACATTTGTTGTGTACTACATTGTAGTTATCAAGCGTTGAGCAATTTTATGTAATGTACATTCACTTGTCTGCATTGTTCCATCTGAAACTATCACTGTTTCTGTTTTGGCTGTGTGCTGGCATCCCCAAGCTTTTGGGTGGACCAAGGTTAATATTGATGGCTCTTGCTATGGCTCTCCGTCTTGCGGGTCAATAGGGGGCGTGTTCCGAAACTCTCAATGTGATTTCATGGGGGGTTTTGTGCAGAATCTCAGCAGCTATGTACGCAATTGAAAAGGCGGTGGACTTGGGTTTTTTGTAATATCTGGATCGAAACTGACTCTTTACAGCTTGTTAGCGCATTCAACAAAGATGATAATGTTCCGTGGAATGATCCCCCTTTATTTTTAGAAGTTTTGCTTTTTAGAGATAGTACTGGATTGCCTTTTTCCATGCCTTCCTCTTTGTAATCCTTTTGTATTCGGTTCAAGCATCTCCTGACTTTTTTTTATATCATTTTAGTGCTCTGATAAAAATTTTAAAAAAAACATTAAACTAGAGAGTCCTAAATAAATATCCCATGACTAAATGAAGAGGTATGTATAAAAAAGTTAATTTTCATACTTCGCAGCATATTCAATAGTCAATGACTCAATGCATAGTTGAGAAAAAAGAGTTAATTTGCACACAATTAAGTACTGATGGACTATAATACCCAAACCACAAGACTGCAGCAAACAGTATAAATCAGGGGAAAATAGCAAAAATGACATCAACTAGATTCCGAACTTATGACAGATAAAAAAGAGAGATAAGACAGATCAAACAAACACACAGTGTTTACAAGGTTCGGCTAATAACTTTGTCCTACAATTTTCGGAGAGAGCAATTTCCTCACCATCAAAACTGAATCTGAACCAGATGAAACAAACATTGAAACATCACTTATATGTTTAAGATGAATATCAACTAACTATTTATAAACTGATGATACATGTTAACTATGTCCCACATCGGATAATTTAGAGTGAATGGCACAGAGGCATGAGGTATAAAATCAAGTTTGTGATACATTGCTAATCACTTACCTGGATGGGGTCAATGGGTGATCAAGAAGGCCCATGGCCTAGGCAAGTGACCTCCATTGCACTTTGGAGGGGTGCTAGCCTAAGGTCTACCCAAGTGGTGGAGCCTACATCATAATTTGTTGCAGTGGGGGCCTGCGTTCGCGCGGCCCCTTTCAATTTTAGTGTCAAACTTTTTTGTCTATGAAATGTCTATCATTTTGTATTATGTACTCCCTTCGTCCCATATTACATGACCAGTTTGACAATATGCAATTTCGACATCATATATTTTTGCTATATTTTTCTACTAATATACAAAGATAAATAATATCATATAAGATGTTGGATTTGTCTCTATCAATATTTTCAAAATATTAAATTTTCATAATTTTTTCAAATAAATAATTAAAGATATGAAAGAAAAAAAAATATGCATTGTTATATGTGTCAGAGTCAAATATGTCATCTAATATGAGATGGAGGGAGTATAAAATTCTAATAACAATAATTTACATAATGCACATCACCATCATAATCATTAATGTTTCAAAGAGGCATATTTTTGTAAATCTTAGATTGCGAGGTTAACGATTAGGTCCTTAGTCTTGGTTGAACCAAAATTAAGTAGTAACAGATTGAGTCTTCTCCTTTACAAAGGCATGTTCGAATATGTGCAGATATTGATTTGTAATGGACAGACCTAACTTGGAAACAATTATTTTTTGCTAATCCACAACAATTAGGATCTTTAACCTAATATATTCTGCAACTTAACAAAAGGGGGAGTTAAGAGGAAACATCAACATATTTTAGGCGTAGTGTGCTCTTATTTTTCAATCTAATATTCGTAAAAGTTTTTGGAATCATGATGTTCGTCTTATCAACAGGATGAACTCCTCTTCTAAACAATAAATCACCTTATGAATGTTCGCATTAATCTTTGCCTGACTTGAATAATCTTAGAGTTTTTGGTTGTCTAAGTTATGGATTCACTCTTGTTTATCATCGGCTTAAATTTGATTGTACAGCTATAAATTCCATTTTTATTGGTTACAAACCAGGAACAAAAGGACTCCTCTTATATGACATCAATGAGAAAGAATTCTATGTTTCAGGAAACGTACATTATGAGGAATTCGTGTTTCCTTATAAGCCAAATCCTAATGCATATTAATCTATTCTTTGGAATGCACTGAGGTAAGAAATTGTAGCCCAAGTTACAGTCAACAAAGTGATTCTGTGCCACCATCTATCTTTGATCCTGTCCTTGCTGAATCAAGTAACCCAACAAATATAATTGACCATGCTAGCTGAACCAAGAAATTCAACATATTTGATTGATCCTGCTACTGCTGAACAAAGTAACTCAACACATTTAATTGATCCTGACATAGCCACTGATGTACATTAGTCTGTCAAACAAGAAGAAAATCTACACCTGCACAATGAGGATACCACTAGTTCACCTCAAAGGAATGTGATGAATCTTAGAAGATATAGCAGCCATATAATCGTAGCAATAGGATTTTAGTCTGTATATATCTGCTGAATCTAAACCAAAGTGTTATGTTGAAGCTAGCGAAAATGATTGTTGGAAGAAAGTCTTGACACTAGAATTGGAAACACTTCAATCCAATAAAACTTGGAGGCTGGTTGATTTTCCATTAGGAGTCACTCCTATAGGAAGTAGATGGGTTTTCAAGATAAAGAGAAAGCACTACGGAACTGTGGATAGATATGATGCAAGATAGGTTACAAAAGGGTATAATCAAATGGAAGGATTGGACTACTTTGACACCTACGGTCCAGTCAAAATAACCACAATTAAAATTCTCCTAGCATTGGCATCCGTTCACAGATAGTACCTACATCATTTGGACATGGACAATGCTTTCCTCCATGTGAGATGTATATATAACTATAAGGCTTCAATCTAGTGTAACATCCTCAAGTCCTAATCAAGTTTGTAACCTGTCAAAATCCTTAGATTGCCTCAAGTAAGCAAGCTGGCAATGACATGAGAAGCTTATTTCAACTCTCTTAAGTTTAAATGATGGTTTTAATCAAGCATTTTTCAGATCACTCATTGTTTATCAAGCACAAGGATCCATTATTCACTGCTTTGGCCATTTAAGTGGACAATGATATCTTCTTCATAGGAAATGATCCGTTAGAATTTCAACATATGAAAGGTATTCAACATATGTCTTTTGGAATTAAAGACATTGGAGCACTGAAATTCATTTCATGTATTGAAGCGGCCCAATCAAATAAAGGTATAACCCTTTGTCAAAGGAAATATTACCTTGACTTATTAAAACACATGGTATGATAGGAGGCAATCTAGCAAGTAACCTATGCATGTTAGTCTTTGGCTTCAACAGTGGGATGGTTCTCCACAAATTGGTGCAGCAAGCTACAAAAGATTAATCGGGAAGAATATAAGGCACTTTCATCTGCAAAGAAGACTATGTCATCCAATGACTCCATCACATAACATATGTTCAATTAGAGATCAGTTGGAGATTTTGTTTGTTATATGATAAACCAGTTCTTTTTCTTTTCTTTTAGATATATTCTCTTGCATGCATTATTTTATGAACAAAATTTGAATGTGATATTTAGTTCCAAATAAAATTGACAATTATTAACAAAGAACTTAGGAAAATGATATTCAATTCATTTAATTAAGAAACAGTAGAACAGAGATTTGTTACAAGATAACCATTGGTTAACCTTCACAACATAATATAAAGACAACATAATCTGAACCCTAATTTTTTTTTTATCAGAGAAATCAAACCAAACCCTAACTAAGATCAACAAACTACACAAATTAAATTTGGACTATTGTAACCGAATCTAAGCCCTCTCGCCTCTGATTCTGCGAGCGAGTTGAATATCCTTAGGCATGATGGTAACTCTCTTAGCATGAATGGCGCAGAGGTTAGTATCCTCAAACAAACCAACAAGATAAGCTTCAGCGGCTTCTTGAAGAGCAGAAACAGCGCTGCTTTGGAATCGGAGATCTGTTTTGAAATCTTGAGCGATTTCACGAACAAGTCTCTGGAATGGAAGCTTCCTTATGAGAAGTTCAGTGCTCTTCTGGTACTTGCGGATCTCACGAAGTGCGACAGTTCCGGGACGGAATCTGTGTGGCTTCTTGACTCCTCCGGTTGCCGGAGCAGATTTCCGGGCAGCTTTGGTGGCAAGCTGCTTCCTTGGTGCTTTGCCGCCGGTGGATTTGCGAGCAGTTTGCTTGGTACGAGCCATTGGCGAATTGAAGAATTGAAATTAGGGTTTGATTCTTTGTGTTGATTTCAATTTGAGATTTGAGTTGAGAGAGAAATGTGTTTGGTGTGATTTATAAGGGAAAGTTGAAATTTTGGGAGGTGAAAAAACCGGGAATTGTGAATTTTTGGGATGATGAAAAGGGAAGATCTTGACCGTAGATGAGAGGGTTTATCGACGGCTGTTATTCTCTGGAACGAATGGCACGCGGATAGCCAATTCCAAAAGCGTATACGAACCGTTGATTGAAGAGTTTATCGACGGCTGTTCTTCTCATTAAGGAAGGCACGGGGATCGTACAGAACTTAAATATGATAAGTAATTCATTTTAATTTTAAGAGAAATGATATTTGTACAATCATTTTTTAACAACTTTTAGACAACTTTCTCTCTCATATTCATGTTATATTCTTACTCTCTCTTTCTTTTTCTCTCTCCATTGTTTTTTACCAATGAAAAGAGAGAAAAATGGAGTTGTCATGAAAGTTGTTAACAAATGTTGTTCAAATGTTTTTTTTTTCGTGGTCAGGTTTGAATTCTGCATATATTATGCATCGTCTCTACCCAACTGAGTTGAACTCACAATGACTAATTATGTTTTTTAATAATTCATTTTAATTGTAATATAATGTACCTCTAAACTATTTGAGAATTTTTAAATAGGTAATTAAACTATAAAATTGTTATATCAAATATTAATCACACATAAATATAAGGCAAGCGAGCCGCATGGTAAACCTTTTTGGATGGGTGGATTGTTGAAAGAAAAAAAAATTTAAGGAAGGATTGTTGAAAATTGAACCTTAACCATATGGATGAAATGGGATCAGGTTTCTCAGTTGTAAAGCATCAACATAGTTTTGCATTGTAATAAATGGGCTCAGATTTCTTCTCAATTTCACATAAGAAAATAATTCTAACCATTTATTTTGATCAGACGGTTGCCATTTGTTATTGTAGGACGTGGTACAAGAACAAATCTTATTCTAATGAAATGGATTCGGCCTAAGGCATTTTTTAAGACATTTTGAACAAAATTAATGTGTATGCTGAAAATAGTTATTTTGATTAGTTTTTTTTTTAAGAAAAATAAATTAAATTCTTTATAATTTAAATATCAATGATAATTAAATTTAAATCTTATTTTGAAGGGTAAATTTAAATATTTTGTTATTAATTTTATAATTTAGAATATAAAATTCACTTTTAACTAACCATATTTTATCAACTTTAATAATTTTTAACGTATTTTAATTTTATTTTGTATTGTTTCATAATTTATAATAGGCTTGAAAACTAGATGTTAATGAAATTATGATTGTATTAAAATATCAATGAGAAAAATTACTAAATATAAAGCAGCACAAAATAAAATTTTACTGTAAAATATTAAAATTTCAATAGAGAAAAACATGCATTCAAATTTTTATTATATTCAAATGGTTTCACAATACTATTTTTCTTCGGAATATGCTATAATATTTTTTTGTTAGATTATTAGAAATGAAAAAATTATTAAGGGAGGAAAGTGTGGATTTTAACACAAGAGGGGAAAAAAGTGTAATTCAAGCTTCTTTCAAATTAGTGGAGTGAAATGTTTTCTAATATATTTTCATAAGATGGAAGGGGTGTGTGTATTTTAACATAGGAGGAAAGAAAAGTGTAATTCAAGCATCTTTTAGCAGAGGGAAGTGTAATTTACTCAAATATTGGCCATATCATATTTTGATAAAAAAAATATAGTCATATCACATAATAATAAATTAATGCTAAAATCATAGGGTTATGTCTGGTTGACACCTTTTGTCTAGTACCACTCTTGTACACTTGCTCATGTGGATGGCAGCTCTGAAAATTTGTCAAAAACAAGGTGTAAAATTGAGATTTCACAAGCCCTTTTTTCTCACCCCCTACAACCCCCTCTACCTCCACTGTCAATCTCCTTGCCTGACCTTGCCGCTGTCGCACTCTCTCTTTCATCCTCCTCTACTCTCTTCTCTCTTTGAACACAGATCGTGCACCACTCTCTTTTTCACCTCACCACCACCATCATTGTTGTTGTTCGTCCACCACCACCATATAATTTGGTTCGTTTTTCTGCAGATGTACGTTTTTTCCAGAGTTGTTGTGTTTTTTTTTCTTTCTTTTCTTTCTCCAACTTGCATTTTTCAGATAAAATTTGGGTTGTCATATATAGGAGTTGGCCGACGTGAGGTCATCGTTGTACTAAACTATATCCAAGTAATAAAAATGTGTGTGTGTGTGTGTGGGGGGGGGCGGGGGTGAGGCAATTGGTTTGGTTTGCAAATCAAAATAAATAAAAGATTAATTATAAAACTAGTAATCAATTTATAGTAATCATCTGTTCATCACGAATTGGTAATATGTACCTACATCGTTTAATTGTTCCTCTAGTTTACGATAATTAACACAGTAGCCTATATCAATCCCTTGACTCGAAACCCTATTTTATAATTACAATCCTTTAATCCCTTAGGTGAACCCATAATTACCCGTTAATTAGAAATCACAATTTAACAACGTTCTATCCCTAAATTGCCCGTTAAGTTGAACAGTATAATTATGTCTAAGTCATAAGTTGTGGTTAACAGTCATATGGTCTGTAAGATCAAATTATATTTGGTCAGAATCATAAAATCATTAAGCAACAAATCATACTGAATAAACTAGAATTGTAATTATAACTGATGTAGAGTTTACAGATTACATGACCAAAAAGCTAGAACAAAATCATCTGAGATCTAACCAATTGAAACTTAGCTACTCATGGTTAATGCACGAATAACTGGATTAAAAGAAAACATCACGTGAATTTGGGATTGACTATGAGTTGGATGGCAAGCCACCACGAAATCTACAATCATGGACTCCAAATGTGTCTTCAATCTCCCAAAAATTAGAACCCTTGGCCTAGAAACACATCTGGCTTTTATAGAATTAGTTTCTATAACGTAAAAATCGTGCCCCGATTTTTAGAAATCGTGCCCCGATTTTTAGAAATCGTGCCCCGATTTTTGTCGAATTAAAAGGCTCAAAATCGTGGTCGATTTTGGTTTTCCGGGTCTCTTTGTTTTTTGTGCTTTTCTGCTTCCAGCTGTCCAAAACTGCTAAACACTAAACTTAAAAACATAAAAATTAACTGAAAAACACCATATGACAACATGTCATCACCTATTCAGATTCTAAAATCCGAAATATTTTAACGGGTTTCAGAGTTTTTTATGTGGTGTTTATGTCGTTTGGATTATATAATCCGAATTGCATAGGAGCACGAGAAACTTATAAGATGTGAAGAGAAGGAGACACTGTGAAAAGAAGGAGGCTTTAAACTATTTAGGCATATGTACATATAAATAAATAAAAAAAGTTAAAAGATCAATTTTATTATTATTTATATTCTTCAAAAAAAATTATTATTTATTGAAATGATTTAAATTTGGAGTTGTGCTCATGCAAGAACTATTCTGGTGTGCAATCCGCTAAAATCCGTAACTTTAATTCTTGTCTAATATCATGAAGCTTTAACTTTTACAATTTGTTCATACTAATTTGCTAATTTTTTTCATTTCAAAATATCAAATAAGAAAATTAATTCAGCTATATAAGTTTTTTTTTTTTAAAAAACTACTCCATTAACATCCATGCTTAAAATAGAAGAGATCGCAGATACATTTAAACAAAAATGAACAAGATAAAAAAAAGGTTAATAGGTCTTTACCTCCCTGTAATATAGGTCATTTCCGGTTTTCCCCCCTGTAAAATATTTTTTTTGATTCACCCCCCTGTAAAATATTTTTGTTTTGATTTACCCCCCTAATAGGCCAAACAAAAACCAATTTTTTTTTCTTCAAGAATTTTTCGTTTTTGTTTGGCCTATTAGGGGGGTAAATTAAAACAAAAATATTTTACAGGGGGGTAAATCAAAAAAAATATTTTACAGGAGGGAAAACTAGAAATGACTTATATTACAGGGGAGTAAATACCTATTAACCCTAAAAAAAAATAGCAAATTGGTTGATCTCACCCAATTCCCTTACAACATTACATCCATTCCATAAGGAGCACACACAATCAAAGATACTCATATTTCATGCATTTTAAAAGATATATATAAATATTGAAAAAGAACAAGAATTATGTTTTTACCAAATTATCCATATTAATCGTTGATGTATATCGAAATTAAACACTTGAGATAAAGTGTAGAAAAATGATTTAAGAGAGCGAATTAACGTCAAGATATCATAATGTATTATACTATTGAACATGTTTGATAAGTAAAATGGTTTAAAATTTCCTATAAGGTGTTTGGTAGAGTCTACACTCTAAGTTATTTTGCTTCTTGTTTTCAATATTACCATGATGCCTTTTGACTTATGTTTTGTTGAGTACTACATATGATATTCAGGTTGGTTATCCGAAAAGGTGTAAAAAAAATATTGAAAAGCAAATGAGGTAAGAGGTTGAAATATTGCCGACACATTTCACCAATTCATAGTTTCCGATTGAGAAATATTTTAGCTAATGATGTCACACCTTCTTTGGAGAGCATATAAAACCTTGAGTTGTGTTACTTTTGAGAGGTCAAAATTATCTAATTGTGATCAAAATGTCAAACAATAGACTTAAGATAATAAAAATAAATAAAGTCATATACGTGTCACGATGTTATTTGTATCTGTAACAAATTGTGATATTCAGGTTTTTTTCCTAGTTTGTGTGTGATGTGTCTGCATGGATTGTTTTGCAGTTCCTCGATACATGAATATCCACGTACAATAATGTTGAATTTGGTTTCAATTGAGTTAATGCACAATCACAATACATAATTATTCATATATAAGACTAATGTTTGATTAATGATTCCACAACTATTCCATCCATGATAATAGTTTTCGGTTCACAAATGTTATTACATAGACAACCAAACCAAATGAAATACTCTAGTACATTATTTTATATTATATTATGTTTTTTCCATCCATGAAATCACAATAAAATATTTTTGAATATTTTATACTCTAGTACATTCCACAATTAATAATTTTTTATCGAAACATGAATTATATATTTTTTGCGGTTAAAAATTCATATTTAATTCATCATTTGTTGAATAATTCTATTTTTTTTTTTAGAAATTTTTGCAATATTCTAAACATTCCTGCATAATTTCATTAAAAAATACAAATGATACACATGATTTGAATTAAAAATAGGAATCAAAAATGGAGATTGAAAAATTGATAGGGATTAAAAGTGGTAGGAAAATTTTAGAAGGACTAAAACGAAAAATTGATATATTTGTAGGGACCAAAAACATATTTAACCCAATTTAAAAATGTATAGTAATTTAAATTCTCTAAATTTTGATACAGTATTGAATGGTAATTAAATTCATCTCATGATCTATTAAAAATTAGCTTCTTTTGTCTCTATCTTTCCTACCACACAACTATAACACCCCTAGATTGCGTGAGAATCTTAGTTCTTCATTTTAATAATGTTATAATATTGTCTTTGACTCTAAATTGCTACCAAAAAGTTTGCTCTATGGGATGTTACATAGGAGGAAAGACTGTGTTGGCGTCTGAGAATTGTGAATGAAAAAGATGTGATTAAGATTAACCCTACAATGAAGACAACATTGATCGATTGGGAGCAGGTGGAGACTGCTTAATGCTTGAGAGAATTATCAATGATGCAGAGTTTGGTTGGTAATAACAATGTATTGGGAAGCATGCAAATAAAAAGAAAATGACAAAGTTGATGACACCATTGATGAGAAAACAAGCAACTCAGAATTTCTTTTTAAATCTTTATTCACCAAATCTTTGAATATTAAGGTTGGCCATAAAAATCTATACCAGAAAGTAGAGTGACTAATTCTGAGGTCTTAAACTAAGATGATTAACAAATGATAATCAAGTGGTGCAATTATTAATGTTGCTTGCAGGTTTATTCATTTAATTAAAATTGTAGAACCTGATGCAGAAGAACCTATGCGGAAGGTACGTATGGCTTGGTAATCTATCATTTTAATTATGAAAAGCAAGGTTTTAAATTGGGGTGACAATTATGGTCACACACGGTCGATCTATGATATGAAAGAAAGTCATTATTGATTTGGATAGACCGAGAAAGTTATCTGGATTGGAGCACTCTGACGTCTAAGTTAGTAAGTTAGCAAAGAGTGTGAGGCTTAAGAGTGGAGAAATTGTGTACCTTGCATTGTCGTTAGAAGGATTATTTATACATTGTCGTTAGAAGGATTATTTATACAATCCTAGGAAGGAGCTGTTTCAGGCGTAAAGGGAGGAACGCTACAAAAGGCGCCCTTCAATGGTGTGTTGTGGTGGTCGGTGGAGGGCATTGAACTTGTTGAGGCGTTACATATTTCAGGAATCTTATGCCAGGTGGATTGGTCTTCGGGTTGAGTGTGCTTCAGAAGAGGGTTGTGACTTGTGAGGTCGCAAGAGATTGGGCCTTGGACTAGCTCAAAACCGTTATAAAATATGGCAAATATAGTTGATGATCGTGATCGTTACGACAACGGTCTTGATGTTTTAATTTAGATCGTAGTCGTAAACTTTTATTTAAAATTTAACGAAAAACAAATTGAAAATAATTGAACAACCAGCATTATTTCAGAGTTAGAAATTTATTTAGTTTTCCTTTTCATAATTAAATTCTGCGTCACACCCTGCAACATCCTACGTACGTTTGTTCATGGGCATGCAGTTCTGTTTTTGCTACTCTCATAATCATGCATGTCTCGATTGCATCGAAAATCTTCAAATAATGTTGAGGAAAACATTATTGGTCAAAGTCACAATATATTAATTAACTATAATGAAATTCAAACTAGTACTTTAAGCCTTTCAAACCATATATGCTAGCACACACTTCAACAATTTCAATGAACTTACCTTTATGCTTAATTAAACGACACACACACTACCTAATCCAGTAATACTAAATTTCATAGTAATATTTTTGTGACAAAAAAAAATTCTCTCCTTGCTGAAAAATGCCAAAATAGTCTCTAACTAGCTAGGTTGCTTCTTTGACACTTCTTCCTCAAATGTCAGCTCATACGTGTTAATTTCTTGAAGAAAAAAATAATAGCAAAAATGATGGCATACTTTGATTTTACATATCACACTACACCTATAAAATCCCACATAATATTGGAACCTATGCTAAGTTTCCTATAACCTATAGTTTTGTCTTGGAACATTAATTCATTGTGCAATAATATTATGGGTAGGTCACCATGTTGTGATGAGATTGGTGTAAAGAAAGGGCCATGGACACAAGAAGAAGATGAGAAGCTGATTGATTACATCAACAAACATGGCCATGGAAATTGGGGAACACTTTCAAAGCGTGCTGGTTTGAATAGGTGTGGGAAGAGTTGTAGGTTAAGGTGGACAAATTATTTGAGGCCTGATATCAAGAGAGGGAAATTCACTGATGAAGAGGAAAGAGTTATCATCAACCTTCATTCAGTACTTGGAAACAAGTATATTTCTTAACTTGTTTTTTCTTATGTAGAAAAATTTGAAATAACGACGGAATTTCAGAGACGAAAAAAATAAATCCATCTATAATTCCATCACTAAGTGTTAGAGACGCCAACTTTCGATGACCAATTTCTTCCTACATTTGATTTTCGTCAATATTTCAACTATTTTTAGTAGCTTTATTTATTCAAGAGCTATAAATAATGTGATTTTTTTTTTATTTGTCTTGTAGGTGGTCGAAGATTGCAGCTCATCTACCAGGACGAACAGATAATGAGATAAAGAATTATTGGAACACAAACATAAGGAAAAAGCTTCTCAAGATGGGAATTGATCCTGAAACTCACAAGCCAAGAACTGATTACAATCACCTCATGAGTCTTTCAAACTTACTTGGCATGTCAAATATAGGCAACACTTTTAGCAACAACCCTCTTGGTTTACAACCAGATATTACCCACCTAGCCAAAATGCAATTGTTGCAAAATATGTTGCAAATTATGAACACCAATAATTCATTTGGTAACTTGGGGAATTACCCTTATAACCCCTTAGGGAATATTAACCCTAGCTTTAATCCATTCAATTTGTTTTTTAATGGAACAAACACAATTCAAACTAATGAGCCATTAGGTTTGAGTGGTGGTGAAGAATATGCTATGAACCCTAGTTTATACTCTTATGGACAAAGTGAGTCTTCAAAGCAGGATATTTCAAAAGGTGGATCAAGTTTACAAGATCTTGATTATAGCAAAATGAGAAGCATTTCATGCGAAAATCAACAAGAAAATCTACTTCCTGCTTTGGTTGCTTCCTCTCCTAGAACTGGAATTTTCAATCAAATGGAAAATGATTGTAACAAAGCTCAAATGTCCATTGATCACTCACCTTCAAATGCAATCTTTGATGATTGGGAGAAGTTCCTTGACGATGAATCAAGTGGTGGCTCCTACTGGAAAGAGCTTTTAGAGTAAGCAATCACTGATTTATTAGTATTATTTTTCCAAAATTTCTTTACTATAATTTAATTATTTGATATAATTTTTAACATTGAACTTTTATATTTTGCAAAATGCAACCAGTATGGTTGCGACATAAATTGTGGTTGTGATGCTATTGAGGATATCTCAATACATTTTATATCGCAGCTGTGTGTGTGCGCTCGCGTGCGCGCATAAAGAGAAAAACTTACAATGTCTTCCCTTAAATCTTGCTTTATTTTAATTTATTCCTTTTTATTTTGCAGCTTGACATCCACTTCTGCGTCACAAATTTCGTGGTAGAGGAATAATTGATTATCTTTGAGAATAATCACATCAACACATACTCAACGAAGTTCGTATAGTTTGATTCATTAATTCATATTATGGCTTTTATGATATTATTATTTAGATTCATTTGTAAGTTTATACATGGGATGTAATAATTATATATTGTACGTTTCTGTTGTACAAAACAAAAACATACACATGCATATTATATATGTAGTTTTATGTTCTTTACATATATAGTTATAGAGACTTTGTACTTCACTGGAATTTGTTCTATTCGTATCAAATACATTTTTGTAATTACAATTCAATATTCTAAATATTTATTTCAATATCTCTTTTTTTTTTTTTGAAAGGATTTCAATATCTCTTTTGATACTCGAAGTACGTACTATAGATTATTTTACGTAAATTTCTTTGCCGTGTTAAAATGTGACAAATCTAAAATCGTTAATGAATCCATATAGTTAAGCATTTGACTTTATGCTATAATAACGTAAAAGTCAACCTTGTCGCAACGATTTCTCGCCGGCTAAAGAAATTTTACATTATACAACTATCACATCAAATGATGAATTAATATTTATATAAGCTGAAATTAGAAGCTAGCTAATCCGTTAAGAACTTAAAATAATTTTTCATTGGAATTGATATATGTGTCCAGATTCCGGGACCTCACGTTAGGTTAGATTGTTTACGTTTGGAACAAGTTAAAAAAAAAGGGGGCTAAAGATCGACAAGATGCAAAAGGCCATAGCTAATGCAACTACCCCGTTTGTTTTCAAGTTCGATAACGAATCTGCCTCATTGAGATATTGGTTTAGGTAGGAGAGATGATGCAATTGATTGTGATTAATCAAAGGACACAACACAAGTTATCCTCCCTTTGGAAAGCTAATTTAGTTTCTAGAACAATAGTAACTTTATACAATATGGGCATGTTTGTTTGGATAAACAACTTATTCACAACTTATATAGCACAATCGCTTATAATGATAATCCCTTATGTATAAGCTTCGATAAGCTAACTTTGTAGCAAATGATGAAATAAAGGTAAATTTTTTGCATATGTTGTGAGATGTTTTTATAAACTATATCGGATTTTTTTTGAAATAAGCCAAAAAAAACTTATGAAAATTGTCTTAAGCTATGTTCATAAATTCTTTCAAACAGTCACACAAAACTTATGACATAGATAAGCTTAAATAGGTCAATTCAAACAAACTCCTTGTTCAGCTAAATGATTTAATATAGATTTTGAACATAATTCTTTTTGTTTTGGTAGATAGACGAAATGGCAAAGCCATTATAAACTCATACACACAAGTGGAGATACTGGGGTTCCAACCCCGGTCATGCATGACATTCGGTCTAACAATTTCGGCATTTTACGAGTTGAGTTAGGACTTGTGGATATTTTGAACATAATTCTATTAATACTAATATTTTTTTGGTGAACTCTCTGGTTCCCGCAATACTAATATTATTAAAAAAAACAGTGAAGTAATATGTTTAATGCAAAATATAACATAAAGACATTAAAATCTATTACGTTTGAAATAAATAAAATAGTAAGAAGAATATTAAATTAATCTAATAAGCATTTTTATTAAAATGTAAAACTTGTGAATGATATATTAATACAATATCTTATACTAATTTTTAAAAAGGAATTCGAAATCTGATCAGAGCGGTTTTTGAAAAGGAACATCCAAAGATATTCAATCGGTTTGTGTCATTTTTGAGTTTTTTATATCATATTTGTGGTGTTTTTTTTGGTTTACCATATTTGTGGTTTTAATTGAATCAATTTGGATTTGAACAGTCTTACTCTAAAAATGATAAGCTTTTCAACAAAAAAGAAAAAAAGAAATCACTCATCAGAACAAAAATCATATGGCGTCGTCCTCAATGTATTTTCTCATCAATCCTCCTAGTTAACTCCACTATATAGGGACATTTACACTCATGAAGCGTACTCTTTATTCTCATCATCTATCTCTCGCCCAATCTCCCACGAACATGAGTGTTTGAGTCCTTGTAGATATACCATCCTATCGAAAATCTCCCATTGTTGTCCTCTGTTGAAGTAAACTCCCATTGATGTCCTCTATTGCACTTCAACACCACCGATTGTCGTTGGAGATACACGTAGAATCAAATATTAGAAGAAAAATCATATATCCTTTGATATGGTCAGGGTCTAATTGTGGATCTCACAGCTAATTGGGTATACACTGTGTTATCTCATTGCATAATATGAACTTTTCGTGATAGTAATAAAAAAATCGGATTACCATGTAATACTAAGTTAACATCAAAGAAATCGGATTACCATGTAATAACTATCTATAAAGGGAAAACATTGCATTGGTGTTGCCTATTTTCTTTCCTATTTTACCCCTAATTAATTGCAAATATTAAAAAAAAAACTGTTTCAAGTGAAGTTCGTTACCAAAATTCAAAATAAAAATGCAACTTATCATCACCCTACAAACCCTTACCCCTTCCTTCCCTCACCAAGACTTCCTCAAATCAAAACTCTATTAGAGAGAAAAAAGGAAGAAAGGTCAGGGCATATTAAAAATACTTGCAAACTCTGTAATCAAGATTTGGACAATCTCCTGCCATTTTTTTCTTCATGTTGTTTGTCTTGTCATTCACTTTTCTTTTCTCTTTTTTTATGTATTTTTTTTCCTTTGTGGATCAATCAACCGATGGATTAAAAAATGAGAGATAACTTAACAAAAAGAACATAAGAGGATCTAAATACGTGCAATCATAGTTATATTGATGGTGTGAGTAAATATTTAGTTGATACTAATAGTAGTGGATCTTTTTTGGGAGCCCATGTATGCCATGGCTCCCCTCGCTTAAAAAAACTAATTTATTTTTATATAAGAAATTACCAAAAACAACCAAAATTTAGGCAATCCATTTCACGTTCATACTCTCTCTCTCTAGCACCCTAGGCTCCTCTCTCACCATCATGTTGATGTGAAAATAATTCCTTTCAACAAACGAACATGAAAGATGAATTTAGGACACAAGTAATAAAATCTTTAAGAGGTTCTTAATTGATAGGTTTAATCATACAAACGTTAAGTTGCGATGTAAGAAACATGTGGGTAGAAAAATGATAAAGTAAAGTGCACAAGAAAAGGAAAAATATTTCTTAAAAAAAAAGAAGGAAAAATATATATACAAAGTGAATTCGGTTGACCTTGTTTGTGTATGGATAAAAATGAAATTTCTTGAAAGGTGATTTGCTATATATTGTTGAAATTAGGTGATACTAAATTACCTATTGCTCTCCCTAATATCTTTATATATTTAAATGTTAAATAGTGTTGTAAGCAACCCTAATTAACCTTAATCCCGTCCTTTTTGATTATCTTAAAAAAGCTTTATGAAAAAAATTCCTTGGTGGGAGTTGAACCAAGTTACAAATGGGCATCCTTCATAGTTTTTGCCATTACGCCACATATGTTTTTGCTCAATTAATTTAGCTTTCAAATTCTAAAACCGCCTCCCACTTCTTATCCCACCTTTTCCACTTCCCATAAACTGTTAATTTCTCTCCCTTCTATCACGCGCATCATTTTTTGTTCTCAAATAGTTATTTTGGTGCGTTAATTGTTGTTAGAACTCTGGTTGCACCCCCCCATTTCTTATCCCACCTTTTCCACTTCTCATCAACCGCTTCTTATCCCACCTTTTCAACTTCTCATAAACTGTAATTTTCTATTCCTTCAGCGTATCGTTTTTGGTTCTTAAATATTTGTTTAAACAATTATTTTGATGAATTGAAATTAAATAGTTACTTTGATGTATTAATTGTTGTTAGAACTTTGATTGCACGGGTTGAATGACTTATAGAAAGATAGAAATTTGGAAACTCACTTGGGTTGGCATGGTGTGTTGGATTGAGACTTTAGAGTTTTCTCCTCTTAAGATCTCATGTTTGATTCTCCTCAATGCTAATTTCTGCGGGTTAGTTTGCCTTTAAAAGAAAATTGAAAAATTTGAAACTCAATATGTTGTTTTTAACTTGAACTAGTGTTCCTTGCGGTATTAGAAATTTTAATTTGATTGACCTTTTTTAACAAATTGAGAGCTGCATACCCTTGTGTATGAATGCAATTGGGTGATCAGACTCATCTGTTAGAAATGCTTGATCACTTTGTTAATGTAAAAAAATAGGATCGTTCATGACTCTTCTGTCTCCAGTCTCCTATATCATTGGAGGGTTATGGCTCATCTTGTTGATAGTCACTTGAAAGGGAAGAGAAGCAATAAAAACATAGGGTGATATGTGAAAATTCCAAGGCAATGAATATAATAATATTTACTAATAACATCGATCAATAGTCATGGAACATGATGCCAGACAACCAAAACATAAGATACAAACCAATATTACAACATCGATATGAAAGATGCATAAGATATTAAAATGTGATCTCAAAGTTAATTTAACAAAGATTGAAAAATCATACATATGAAGACATGTTCTAAAAAAACAGAATAGAAGAAAAATGAGGATATCAAGGAGCAAAAGGTTTCTTTGGTTTCCGTAAGAGCTTTTGAGAGAGACATGAAGGCTTTTCTACAATTAGTCATTGTTAAGATCAAGTTGATTTTACCCAAAACTTCCAACAATTATATCCACATTTCACAAGTACGACATGCTTAACTATATACTATAAGATTTGGATCATAAATGGAGGCAGCAAATAGTGTATTCCATATTATTTATGTCCCACATCGGATAGTTTAGAGCGAATGACACGGAGCATGACGTATAAAATCAAGTTTGTGATCCATTGCAACATACTTACCTGGATGGGGTCAATGGGTGATCATGAAGACTCATGGCCTAGGAAAGTGACCTCCATTGCACTTAGGAGGGGTGCTAGCCTAAGGTCTACCCAAGTGGTGGAGCCTACATCATAATTTGTTGTTGTGGGGCTTGCGTTCGCGCAGCCCCTTTCAATTTTAGTCAAAAAAATTTTGGTGCAAATTTTATTTTTAAATTACTAATTATGTAATTAGTACTCTTATAATTAATAAAAGGATCATGCTAACTAATGCCTCTCGGGACATTAACAATTTTACAACTTTCAATATTTCTACATGAGTTTCCTATTTGTAAATAGTTGTAAATCATATAAAAAGATAATTTAATTTTGCATACTGCAAAAGGGACTAGGGAGAGACTTAATACTACATTGTATTGTGACAATCATTATGCAATAGACTTATAGAATTATAAATTTAAAACAATGTAATTGGAAGAAAAAAAGTGTGGATGGTTTATAAAAAATCTGATTTGACTTGATATTAATGTTGTATGTATGCAGATGTTCATGTCTACTGCAGAAGATCAAAGATCCAATGCATTCCACCTTTGAAGTTTTCACTTAGACTTGTTCAAGATATGATAAACAAAGTCTTAACCCAATTAACTCAAATGCTTCCGATTCTATGTTTAAAGTTTAAGGAAAAGAGTTACGAGTGGTGACTTAACAACAAATTTTCCTAGTCTCGCATTGCTAATAAGAGAAATTAGACGAGTTTAAGGTTAAATAAAAAAACAAGTTAACCAATATTTAAAACCATCTTTGCCTTGCACTTGGGGCAATGATGCATCTAGTGAGGTTCTAACTGAGGCGTGTCTATTGCTGGTTGAAAACTATTTCCTGATCCCCGCTTAGACTTGGGTCCAACTCAAGCATTTGAGAATGTCTGGAAAGATTCCCTTCGGGGTAAAGTCCTGCAATTTTTTTTCAATATTTATTCTGAAAAGTAAAAATCATTCAACTTTTACAGTTTGCTCATGCTATGCTGATTTTTTGCATTTCAATATCAAATAGGCCAATTAATTCGTTAACCCAATATTAAAAAAACCTACTCCATTGATATTCATGCTTCAAATAGAAGAGACACATTCAAACATAATAAAGATGACAAGGTGGTTTATTTACTAACTTTGATCATCTCACTAAGATCCCATGCATAATGATTGTGGCTCATTTGAGCACTCCTATACTTATTGGGAAATGCTTCTTCAGGAAAGATTCGAGAAATTTTGTAATCCTGGGAGGTCTTACTGGAGGTGGAATAACCATTTCTATTGTTCAATATAATCAACTTCAAAATAAAAACATATATTAAAGGGTTAATAGTGTTTTATCCCCCTGTAATATAGGTCATTTTTGGTTTTACACCCTGTAAAATATTTTTTTTATTTACCCCCTGTAAAATATTTTTGTTTTGATTTTCCCCCCTAATAGGTCATTCAAAAACCAATTTTTTATTTTTTTCTTCGGAAATTCTGGTTTTTGAATGACCTATTAGGGGGGTAAATCAAAACAAAAATATTTTACAGGGGGGTAAATCAAAAAGAATATTTTACAGGGTGTAAAACCGAAAATGACCTATATTACAGGGGGGTAAAGTACCATTAACCCTATATTAAAATATTCACCTTTTCATGCATCAAATTTTCGGCACAACGGAATATCTAACATAACTCAAGAAACGAGCGAACGATCATAAAGGAATCTGACATTTTCTTTTCTCTTTACACCACCTTGTTTAATGATATGTGATTTACTAATGTTAATAATGATCTTTTGGATACCTATGCAACATATTTTGATAGATTTGCTATCTGTTTTTGGGTTTTCATGTGCGAAAAATATCATGGAATAACAATTGTCTATGTAAGTTTATATTATTTTCTGCTTGCTATCTGTTTTTAGGTTCTTTATCTTAGTTTTGCAGTTTATCTTAGTTTCTTTTTCATATTTATTTATTATGGAACATATACAAGTTTGAATTTAGGAAATTTGACATCGTTGGTAATTGATTTAGTGATGTGAATTGGTGATTTAAGTGGCTGGGGGTTGAGGGTAGAGCAAAGCTGTGACAAAATGCAATTCAAATTTGATGCATAACCCGATTAAATTGGAAGAGATCTCTTATTATCTTATCCAAGTGATCTTGAGTAAATAAGGTAAGTACATATGACTTACTCGTGAAGTATATATGGATATCATAATATACATTATCTTAAAATTCATATTATTGTTTTTGTGAATTTAGCTTTAGTTGATTAAATATACACCAAGATTTTTGTAAGAACGTGATAGAAACTACTACCAGTATAACACTTCACTGAATAACATTTAGAGAACGGTTTTCAATCAGATATAAAATATACAACTAAAAACTTGAACAACAATGAAATGTTAAATATAACAGACATACAAAGACACAGTTCCTACCAAAGATTTAAGAGTCTTAGAATGGTATAATTAACATTGTGTCATACTCTAATCGAACAATTATTTTAGCAGCTCAGGTATAACTTTACAGCGTAATTTTACCACAAAAACGTGTGCTGAAAGAAGTATTAGCTTTTCATTCACTCTAATTGAACAGCACCACTCTCCGACTTAGCATCTGTTTGCCATCACGTTGTAACCTTAATTTCGCGTCCTGAGGCACTCCCAACGTGAAAATAGAGAAGGAGAGTTTGGAAAAACGCACGTTTGGTGGGCATCCACCGTGAAAACAAACACACACTTAATAAACTTGGGCTTCCTAACTACTAGCTCTAAGCATTGTATAACATCACCAATTTGAAAATCTTAAGAGTGACCAAAAATTTTCAAATTTAGGAATCATTTTGAAATTTCGCTAATTTCAGAGATTAAGTTGACGTCTTATAATTTTAGGGACTAACTTAGCGGTGATTAATCATGGTTAAATACGGGAAAAGCTTGAAAATACCTTGGTACTAACATGAGTTGCTGCCTGGCTAAGAGCAATAGGCGGACTCTTGACATCGAATCCAACTATGCATGCACCGCATGCAAAGTTGATTTTAAGGAAAATGATGATAAGATCAAGTTGAAAACCATACATATGAAAGCCTGTTCTGAAAAAACAGTTCGAAGAAAAATGATGATATCAAGGAGCAAAAGGTTTCTTTGGTTTCCTTAAGAGCTTTTTAGAGAGACATGAAGGCTTTTCTACAATTAGTCATTGTTAAGATCAAGTTGATTTTACCCAAAATTCCAACAATTATATCCACATTTCACAAGTACCACATGCTTAACTATATATAAGATCTGGATCATAAATGGAGGTAGCAAATAGTGTATATATCTGTTGATCTGTTCTATTCTATTCTATGTTATTTAAGTCCCACATCGGATAGTTTAGAAAGAATGGTACGGAGCATGGGGTATAAAATCAAGTTTGTGATTCATTACAAATCACTTACCTGGATGGGGTCAATGGGTGATCAAGAAGACCCATGGCCTAGACAAGTGACCTCCATTGCACTTAGGAGGGGTGCTAGTCTAAGGTCTACCCAAGTGGTGGAGCCTACATCATAATTTGTTGCTATGGGGGTTTGCGTTCGCGCAACCCCTTCCAATTTTAGTTCATTTTTCTTTTTTTGGTACAAAATTTATTTTAAATTTAATTACTAATTTTTTTTTTTGGTACAAGTTTTATTTTAAATTTAATTACTAATTATGTAATTAGTAATTTTATAATTAATAAAAATGTCTTTTTTTTTTGTGGTGGCCGGGGTTTGAATCCCGGACCTTGCATATTTTATATCAATTGAGCTAAGCTCACGAGGACATAAAAAGGTCATTCTAACTAATGTCTTTGGGCCTCTGGGATATTTCTATATTTGCTTCTTTAATCGGTGTCGGCGCTTTTAGCTTTTTCTTAATAAAATAGTATAGTAGTTTAGTATTTGGTTCTTTGAAACTTGCCAAGACTTGATAACCGGATCATAATCTGCTAACTGAAGATACAACATGCGTATTAGATTACTACTCTATGTGTTGGTGCATCTTTTTTATCATTATCATATTATATTAACTCTTAACATAAAATTATGCAGAAATAAGTATCTCTGCAGTATTGATTAGAATTATTCTATATAGCACCCTGTTAGATAAGTGCAGGAAGATTTGGTACGAAACATATTCATTGGAAACTACTTTTCCAGTCGTTTCCTATTTGAAAAGAGTTGTAAATCATATAAAAAAATATCATTTAATTTTTGTAGGCGGATTATCATATGCGAATGTGTTTCTATTTCTATATTGGATGATATTACAAGAGGGATTGGCGAGAGACGTAGTATTACAATGTACTATGACAATCATTATGCAATAGTCTTATAGAATTATAAAGGTATCTAGAAGAAGTATAAAATAGAATGTAATAGGAAAAAAGTGTGAATGGTTTATATAAAATGTAATTTGATTCGATATTAGTGTTGAATGTATACAGATTTTGAAGTCTATTGCAGAAGATCAAAGATTTAATACATTCCACCTTTGAAGCTTTCACTTGGACTTGTTTAAGACATGATAAACAAAGTCTTAATCTTATCAACTCAGATGCTACCAATTCTAAGTTTAAAGTTTAATGCAAAGAGTGACATGTGGTGACTTAGCCACAAATTTTCCTCGTCTTACATGTAATTCATAAACGCATGTCATATGTGCCATGCACATATCAAGAAACTTAGTATACAAGCTACTCAAAAGCTTCAAAAATTTAATTTAATACTGTGTAACAATCCATCTGTAATTAACAGTTATTTTGGCAGCTCAGATATAATTTTACCACAAAAATGTGTATTGAAAGAAGTATCAGCTTTTCATCAACGCTCCATTCGAACAGCACCACTCTCCGACCAGGGCCGTTCCAATAAAATTGGAGGCTCGGCTCTAATATTAAAAATGACCCCTAATAAAAATATTTAATGATAATTTAAACAATTGTAAATTAACAATAAGCATTATTTTGATTTTAATTTGTTTTGTTGAATTTTTGTTGTTGATAGATGTGTGGGTTCGGCCTAACTTGTCTATTTACTCTTTACTTTTGTCAAATAATAAGTTTTTGATTTAAACCTACATAACAAAAAAGAAAATATTATCCTAAATCCCAACAATTATAATCATACACCTACAAATAATTGAGGCCCCCATAAATTGGAGGCTCGGCTCCGTAGAACTCCTTGTGCATGCCAAGGAACGGCTCTGTCTTCGACTTAATAAACTTGGGCTTCCTAACTACTTGTTCTAAACACTGTATAACATCACCAATCTGAAAATCAGAACAGTTACTGATTACTAATCCACACTCATTTCCTTTGTTCACATAATCCACATCCTGCTTCTCCCTCTTAAGAGATGAACAAGGTCCTTCAAACACCAGCTCACCATTCCTTAGAAGCCTCATGGTTGCTGACATGTTCACAAACCCTTCAACAACTTTACAACCAGCAATTTTCACATCAGATACCTTAGATTTGCTCCCTTTCACTTCAAAGATATTCCGCCCTTGTGCTTGCCCAGCTAAGCCTGAACATCTCCTTTTACAATTACGGGCATTTCAACCCTCTTTGGAACCTCCTCAGTATCATCTGAAGTAGTTGGGAAATTCTGTACTATCTTACCTTAAGCCTGTCCTCTTCAGATTTCTTTTTCCTACCAGAGCTAAGCATTCTAACTCGCTCCTCATAATGGACAACAATGACATTGTCACCAGCCATTGGCAGCCCTCAAAGCCCTTCAATCTCAACAGGCATTGCTGGAGTTGCTCGTTGAGTTAACTTCCCTGCTGCATCTTTAATAGACATTATTTTTTCCCCACTGCGAGCCTACAACCACATGTTGTCCACAAACTAGAGTCCCGACCTTCACTATAGTAGTCACCAATGGACCCCATCCTTTGTCAAGTCGTGCTTCAACCACACATGCTTGAGCAGGACCATCAAATTGTGCATTAAGATCCATCATATAAGCCTGAAGGAGTAAAGCTACCTCTAGGTTATCCAGTCCAGTCTTTTTAATCGTGGAAACTTCAACAACCTGAATATGCCCACCCATCTCCTCTAGCAGCAAGCCCTCCAAAGCAAGTTGTAGTTTTACTTTTTACAGGATTTTCACCTGGTTTATCACATTTATTGACTGCAACTACAATTGGTACATTAGCTGATTTTACATGGGACGTGGCTTCAAGTGTTTGGGGCATTACTCCGTCATCTGCAGTAACAACTAGTACTACTATATCTGTGACTGTTGCACCTCTTGCCCGCATGGCACTAAATATATCGTGACTAGGAGTGTCAAGAAATGTGATTGGTGCTGAGTAATTCCACCAGCCTCCTTGGCTGCCACTGACGTTTGACGCAATGCATCAAGAAGGGAAGTTTTGTCGTGAGCAACATGACCCATCACTGTTATAGCTGGAGAACGTGGTAAAACTTCTTTACCTTCAATTGAATGTAACCTCATAACATTGACACCAACTTCCTGCAACATAAATGAGCAATTAAGTGAAAGAAAACAAATATCGACAAACATGAACCTAAAAATCATCATGCAATTTAAGAAAAAAGGAGGAGGGGTGGTGGAGACGCTTGTGAGTCAATGTTCCAGAATTAAGGCAAACAAAAAAAGGTGTAAGAATACCAAAGAATAGTAATGCTACAATGGACTGAAACTAAATATTTACCCAAACCTACCTACAAGACTTAAGGCCTAGTATTATCATCAACTACTTATTTTCCCTTTACTTTCCTAAGCGTATTGTGCATTTCGACCAATGGGGAGATGCACATAATTTGCCAATGGCAACTAATAATTTAAGGAAAAGTATATCTCAAACTCCATTGATTTCCATCAAGACTTTGCTTGCAGACTTTATCTCAAACAACTAAAAAACCATTAAAGATAACTTTGAATCCTATATGCTCAAAGTGAAGCAAAATAAGTAGAGTATGAGCAAAATATATTTTTTCCCTGACAAGTTGTCATTAACAAATGGGAAAAGGCTGACAAACAAGTATTGGAATCAAATGAAGATATTGGTTTCATATATTCATGATTTAACATCATTTATGACTAAGAAGGATATAACATTGCAGCAAGCTCGGAAATATCGATACCAAGAGGTTCAAACTCTGATTCAATTTTTTCACCAACAGTTGTGATATCTTACAAAGAGGATAATAAGTTTCCAGAACGCTTTGCCAGTTCAACAAGGGTCATGCCTTCAAATATTTCTATTGTTTTACCAGGATTAGATTTGGTTGTCGTGACTTTACGATGGACGTGTGGAGTACGTGTAAGTATAATAGTATACAATATACAAGTGCTGAGAATGAAACGTTTTAAGATGCAATAATAGCATACAATATATGTGTATGCATAAATGACGTCAATTACCAAGCATGCATCTTGCTGATGCATAAACAGACTGTGAAGCAAATATAGATGCAAAATTTGACCCTACATTCAGAACAGGCTCAATTTAACTGCTAAATTTCTTATTAGAACAGGCTCAATTTCACAAATTAAACTAGATGAAAAGATTAAGAAGTTCAGTTGTTGCTAGATCGATATAACAGTTGATTAGGACACTAATATAAGGTATAGAAGAATATGCTTCAATCTAGACTCCAGAGAAATTTGAGCAACAACAACTACTACATGATCCAATCACACAAGTGCAAAAGATCGAAAAGGAAGATATATCCATCATAATTTTCGAATAAAAATTATAAAAGTTTCATTTTATATACCCAAACAAAACATCTAGAGCTAGACGATAATAAAGCGTAGTAGCACACCATGGTACAAGTTTCAACATGTTCACCTATGTAACCATAGAGTTCAACTAGTGAAAGGACACTAAAGTCTTGACATAATTTAAAAGAGTTATACACACTTCCTTACTATACAAAATGTTATGCATCATGGAATCCCAGGGATAAAGGTCATGGTGATCAGCAAGAAAGAGAGCATAAGAGTATTCATGTGGGAGATAACCATAGAGACTCACAGTAGAATGAATTATATTCGATAAAAGATAAATGGGAGTGCAATAGTTGACAGTTATTTATAGGGTTGAGTTAGTATAACTAACTCCTAACTACCTAACCAACCAACTAACCATAGTTTACATATAAACTAACTATGGTTTAGTCACTGTACTCTCTCTAATACAAACTGCTCTAATGATGATTGTAGAAAAGAGAACCTAAAGGTGAAAATGGTGGAGAAGAAAAAAGAAACACCAGAAAGTACAAAAGATAATAAAGTTTTATAACAAAGTACAAATGCTAAGATACTTTTGACATTAAACTGAAGCATACACTACAAATATATAGATCGGAAAAAAAAATCTACAGTAAATCGACTCTAAACACTAGTCATCATTACTTAAGAACACTAGACATCATTACCTAGAGACTGCTTTACTTATTAAATAAGCAACAATCTAATTATGACACTTATGCTTAAACAAACAACAATCTAATAAATAAGCAACAATATAATTATGACACTTATACTTAAACAAACAACAATCTAATTATGACAAAAAACAACAACACAAAAGTAATTATTAAAACAAAAAATATCAATCTCTAACAATGATAAACAATTGAAAATGGACCAAGAAATCCTTTTTGTCACATAAAAACTACCTTAAACATCTCAAATGCCAGACATATATGATTCCAGTCCAGAATTTGTCATATATCTTCTCTTAGCTTGGTGACAAAGTTTTTAGTCCCTCGTAATAAACTTGAGTTCGATACTACACCCAAGTTGTAAAATACACACTATTAGCGTAAATTTGTAGTGTTGAGAGGGTTCATATGAACACCTTGGCTAACACATGGGTCCGCATCTGGCTTTTTTTTTAAAATGGCAATTTTTTATTGAATATTGTAGATGGGAAAGAGTACAATAGATAGTATCCATAAGTTGGAAGAGTAATATTTATTTGGGCACAAACCCAAATAAAAATATTTGGACACAAAAAAGGATACTGTAGGAGACTGTAGGATACTGACTCGCTCCTCAGAATGAACAACAATGACATCTTCACCAGTCATTGGCAGCCCTCGAAGCCCTACAATCTCAAGGCATTGTTGGAGTTGCTCGTTGAGTTAACTTCCCTGCTGCATCTTTAATATACCTTTTTTTTCCCACTGCGAGCCTACAACCACATGTTGTCCACAAATTAGAGTTCAGGCCTTAACTATAGTAGTCACCAATGGACCCCGTCCTTTGTCAAGTCTCGCTTCAACCACATATGCTTGAGAAGGACCATCAAATTGTGCATTAAGATCCATCATATCAGCCTGAAGGAGTAAAGCTACCTCTAGGTTATCCAGTCCAATCTTTTTAATCTCGAAAACTTCAACAACTTGAAGTTTGACGAAGACTTAACTAAACTCATGGAAAAGTGCTACCTCCCCGTCTCACCAGTAGAAAATGTCCAATGGTGTCCGACAGTGGGTGCATTCAATTATAAACACGAGAAAGAAATAGAAAAATAAAACGAATAACGCTCAAACATCAACTTTTTAGAAATTAAAAATTTGGAACTCTATATGTTGTTTTTAACTTGAAGTAGTGCTTCTTGACACTCACTTGTGGAGCAATAGAAATTTCAATTTGATTGACCCTTTATACAAATTGGGAGCTACATACAATGGCGTTTCCAAAATTTTCATTCAGGGGGTTCGAATTATTTTTGTTTCGATCCACCATCAAGTACTCCGCAATATCTTCCCAAGTACTGTCCATTTTGGATCGTTGAATGAACCCTTACAAATTGTTTTTTATAAAAGACTCTCATTGGATTGAGGAGTGTGATTGTTGTATATAAACTACTTTTAATGTTGATTTCCAAACAATATGAGATTTTAAGGTGTACCGATACATATACTTTTTATATTTACTAGAATATTTTTTTATACAATAACTATAAAATTTACATATATTTAATAAAAGTTATATATTTTACAAAAATATGTCACATTTTGGACCAAAACAATTGAAAATGGACCTAGACTATATTTTTTTTGGCATTTTAAATACTACCTCCTTAAACATTTCAAATGTTAGATATATATAATTCTGGACCAGAATTTGTCATATATCTTCTCTTAACTTAGTGACAAAGTTTTTAGAACCCTCATGATAAACCTTCGAAACTACACCCACAAGTTGTAAAATACATACTATTGGTGTAAATTTGTATAGTTGAGGGGGTTCATGAACACCCTGGCTAACACGTGGGTCAGCCCCTGGCTACCCCCTAATTACAATTTTTTATTGAATATTGCAGATGAGAAAGAGTATAAGGCCATGTGCAATGAGGGTGTTGAATTCCACTTTCAACATGTGGTAGTAGTGCAATGGTGTGTTGAGTTTTGTTGAAAGATGATGTGGAGGAAAGAGATGTTGAGTGGTTTCAACATGTTGAAGCTGCAGATAAAGGGCGACGTGACGCGTTTCGGTTTGCTGAAACAGGCACGTGTGGCACGCGCGCCGACAGTGGAAAGTGAAGTAGCAGGCGCGGAGAGAGAAAGTTGGTGAGAGGATAAGTGGTGACACTTGGCAGTTTGTGATTGGCTGTCTTAATTTTTACCATCTTAATAATTTGAACTCAATTATTTCATTGCAAATTAATTTTTTTTTTTATCAAAATTCATGATTTTTTTGGTCTATAAATAGAGACTTGGTTCATTTGATTTGGACACAGAAAAAAAAACCAAGTTTTTCACTATCTTAATCTTATTATTATCTTTCTATTAGAAAACTAAGTGAAGTTTTAATAAATTGTTAAGAAAATAAAAATAAATTATTTAAATAAATTTTGTTTTTACAAAAAACAAAAAAAATAAATTGTTAAGTGTTTTTTAATTTAATTATAATCGATAATTGTAATTTTATGTAATTATAAAAACAAAAATATAAAATTAAATAAGAATAAGAAATAAAAGGTGGTGGGGTAGAGTGTTGAATGAAAAACCATTGGAGATGGTAAAAGTTGAATGAGTGTTGAATAAGAGAGATAAAATGATGTGGAGTGTTGGGAATTGAAAAAGTGGATGTTGAATGTTGTTGAATGAAAAAGTCATTGTAAATGGTCACAGGTACTACACCCACAAGTTGGGAGAGTAATATACCCAAATAAAAATATTTGAACACAAAAAATTAAAAAAATAAAATAAAGGAGAATAAAATTAAATGATGTCAATCGATGTGACTATATTATTTTTGTTTAATTTTGTGTGTTTGCCTCTTTGTTCACATGAAAGAAAAAAAAAATCAATATTCAATCTTTGATTAGATAAAATTTATGTGAGTTCCACCATTTCGAATATAATCTTCGCATAAGGTGGTCAGAGTCACATGATTTCATCGAATAAAAGAGTAAGTATTTAAAAAAATGTGTTTAAATGAATGTACCTAACACTGCTCAAACAATTTACAAGTAATATATTTTAACTTTGAAACTGTGTATCTAATTGGAGGAGTAAGGGGTCCAATTTATACTAAATTCTAACCCAAATACAAAAACCCTAAACTAACCCTTTACGAGTGTCACATTCACACGTAAAAAGGTAAACATTACAAATGTAGTGTTTCCTTCTTTGAAATTCAACAAAATTTTCACTTCCTTTTTGCATGTAAACTCACGCAAGATTCATTCGACGGATTTTAATACTCTTACGTACGTGTATATTTTTTGTTTGTCCAAATCACTTTTCATTGTTCAACGGTTTTTTCCTAAGTAAGCATTAGCTAAGTATTCATTGAATTTGTTTTCTTTCTCAATAATTTGTCAATTTGATCCTTCTAGAATGCAAAACAACTTTTTGGTGTAGCCTACTTACTTTCCAATTTTAACCTTATTTTTTATGTAAATTTCCCATTTTACCCTTTAAACCTAAACAACAGTTACTGGAACTTCTCTCATTTTATATTTTGTTGTATGCATTTTTGTGTGGAAGAGTTCATCCTTGGTCACATAATGAAGGAGGGAAGCCGCCTGCATTTAAGTACACTTTTGTCTTCTCTATTCTAATATAGTGTTTATAAATGACACACGTCATCGCATTAGAAAAAACGGACAGACGAGCACGGGAGTGTCCGTTTGGACGCTAGTTTTATTTAATGATAATTCTTCTTTTCCCACTTTTGATTTATAAATAAATGTTTCATTACAATGACATGTTGATTATATCGTAGAGATAACGACCAATCAACTTATAAAGAGAAAAAGAAAATGTATGGATAATAATTTAAATTAAATATCCTTTAAAAAAAATTAAATTAAATATCTAATTATGATATCCTTTAAAAAAATTATTACCATACCAATTTATCATTATTTTAAGTAACAAGATCTGATGTTACTGATGTTGTCCACGGTTTGTGGAGACTCACCGGATTCTACGGGTACCCTGAAGGGGGACGTATGAGAGCTGCATGGGATTTCCTTTGTCAGTTGTCTAATCAGTTTGCAGGTCCTTGGTGTATACTAGGCGATTTTAATATTATGGATGCTAGTGACAAAAGAGGAAGAAACCTTCGACCTAATTGGTTGATTAATGGTTTCCATCAAGGGGTCATTGAAACAAGCTTGGTGGATGTTCCGGTGGAGGGATACCATTTCACTTGTTTCATAAGTTTGGGAACGCCGTGAGCGGTTGAAGAACGTCTCGACAGAGCCCTCGCCAACAATGATTGGTTCAACCTTTTACCTACTACTACTTTGGAGAATCTTGCAGCCCCTTCTTCTGATCATTATCCCATTCTTTTGAATAGATGCCCGGTGCAGCGGCCTCATTTACATAAATGCAATTTTCGCTATGAAAATGCTTGGTTCTCCGAACCCGGATTTAAGGAACTCGTGACTGATGCTTGGCAGATGCAAAACACGGTTTCAGTTATGCCAAAGATGGTTTCTTGCGCGGCTGACATGTTGGTTTGGAGTAGAGAACATTGCAACAAATTGAAAATTGATATTGAAGAGTGCCGACGTCAAATTCAAAACAGCGGATTAAATAGTACAGGATCAGGTCAAGACCAAATTGTGATTTTGAGAAAGAAAATGAGCAGATTATTGTCACGGGATGATGCTTATTAGAGGCAACGTGCTAAAACTCATTGGTATAGAGACGGGGACCGAAACACAAATTTTTTTCATGCCTCTGCCACTGCAAGAAAGAAGGTCAATCGCATATTGTCCCTTGAGGATCATTCAGGTAATAAGGTTTCTGATAGCAAAGGAATGTGTGATATTGCAAAACATTATTTTTTGGATTTATTTCAAAAAAATAATAGTGTTACGACACCTATTATTAATATTATAAGGCAATCTATTTCGGCGGAGGATAATTTACTTCTTACTGCGCCGTTTACCAAGCAAGAATTTCGTGAGGCCACGTTCCCTATGCATCCGGATAAATGTTCTGGACTTGATGGTTATAGTCCGGGCTTTTACCAACAATTTTGGAATTTGTGCAGTGATGAGATATTCAAAGAGTGTTGTGATTGGTTAGACACGTGTTCTTTTCCTCCAGATTTGAACATGACGAATATAGCACTTATTCCGAAAGGAAACTCTCAGGATCTATGAAGGATTGGCGCCCTATAGCACTTTGCAATGTGTTGTACAAACTTGTCTCTAAGGTGTTAGCAAACAGACTCAAGTTGATTCTTCATAAATGCATCTCTGACAACCAGTCGGCTTTTGTTCCCGATAGATCCATCCTTGACAACGTGATGGTTGCTATTGAAATTCTCCATTTTATGAAGACAAAAACTAAAGGTAATGATAAGTTTGTTGCTCTTAAACTTGATATTAGCAAATCCTATGATATAATGGATTGGGATTATTTAAGAGAGGTTATGATGAAGATGGGATTTAATCAGAAGTGGATTCAGTGGATGGTTATGTGCATCGAATCTGTTGATTATAGTGGATTCAGGGCGAGGACTTCAACAAGGGGATCCGCTTTCTCCATACTTGTTCATTATTTGTGCGGAAGGCCTCTCTTCTTTAATTAGGAACGCAGAAGAGAGTAACACTATCTCAGGCACAAGCATTTGTCGTGGGGCACCATCAGTTTCTCACCTTCTGTTTGCAGATGACTGTTTTCTTTTTTTCAAAGCAGAGGAGAGTCAAGCTCTTGTCATGAAAAATATTCTAAATATTTATGAAGCGGCATCTGGCCAAGCAATTAGTTTGCCAAAGTCGGAAATTTTCTATAGCAGGAATGTGACAGATGATTTGAAGAATAACATCACCAACATTTTGGCGGTTCGAGCTGTTTTGGGTACCGGTAGGTATTTAGGTATGCCATCTATGATCTGTCGAGATAGGACAACCACCTTTGCTTACATTAAAGACCGCATGTGGCAAAGAATTAATTCTTGGAGCGGTAAGTGTTTGTCTAAAGCAGGTCGGGAAGTCATGATTAAGTCTGTTCTCCAAGCCATTCTTTCCTATGTTATGAGTCTCTTTCATTTAACAACTACGTTGATTACATCTATCGAAAGAATGATGAACTCATTTTGGTGGGGTCACGGGCGAACTACGCATAGAGGCATGAATTGGCCAAGATGGAAAAGTTGTCGATACACAAGAATCATGGTGGACTAGGCTTCAAGGACCTGTCTGCTTTCAATCTAGCGATGTTGGGGAAGCAAGGTTGGAAATTTCTGACAGAGCCACATTCTCTTGTTTTCCGTATTTTTAAAGCTCGGTACTTTCCATCTAAATCCTATCTTACTGCCCCCATTGGTCATAATCCAAGTTATGTGTGGCGGAGTATTTTGCATGCCCGTTTTATAGTTTGTGGTGGGGCGCGTTGGAGTATTGGCTCCGGTGTGACAATTCCAATCCTTGATGCACCCTGGTTATCTAATGGTGAGTTTATTGATGGCAACATAGTGGGGGCTCTTATGTCCGTGATTTTAAAGTTCAAAGCTTAATATCCAAGCACAGTAAGGTTTGGAATGCGCCTATTATCAGACAGGTGTTTAGTAATAACATTGCTTTTGCTATTCTGAATACGTCCTTGTATGATCAAGTCCGGACTGATCATCTTGTTTAAGAGGCTGAGAGGAACGATTGTTATGCGGTGCGAAGTGCCTACCGTCTGTGTGTTGAAGAGTTGGTTGATGTTTCTCACCTCCACCGACCGGGAAATTGGCAAAACATTTGGCGGCTTAAGATTCCACCTAAGGTAAAACATCTGATTTGGCGTATGTGTAGGGGTTGTCTTCCCACTAGAGTTCGATTGCAAGATAAGGGGGTTGCTTGTCCGACGAATTGTGCTAGTTGTAGTCATGCTTATGAGGACCTAAACCATCTGTTATTCGAATGTCCGTTTGCCATTCAAGTTTGGACTTCAGCTGGAATCTGGTATGATATTCAACACGCAGCCATAAATTCTGATTCTATTGTCCACACAATATTCTATTTGCTTCAAAATTCAACTACAAATGTTCAACAGAGATTTGCTGCGACTTGTTGGAGCTTGTGGAAGCTTCAGAACCTCAAAATTTGGGATGACGTAACTGAGGTGAGCGCGCAAGTTGTTGACAGGGAAAAACACATGATCGAGGACTGGCAGGAAGCTAATTCACCACGGTCAGAGGTGCTGCAGCAGCCGGCTATGCAGCAGACACAATATGTCGTGTCTGTGCAGCAGCCAGTACCACAATAACATCAGCAAACCAGACCTGTTTCTGCCGTGTATGTGTAGACGCAGCTTTCTCGGACCATTTTCAGCGAACAGGTATAGGCATTTGTGTTCGGGATGAATCTGAAACTTGTGTTAGCTAAGGTGCATCAATTTAATCACATTTACTCGGTAGCAATTGGTGAAGCTTTGGGATTATATCATGCACTACAATGGATGAAGGATATGCAATTCGATCATGTTGATTTCGAAGTTGATTCCAAGATTACAAGAGATGCCTTCCACTCCCACACAACGGATGTTTAAGAATTTGGAAATATTATTGGTGCGTGTCGAGATTTGTTCTCCACTTCTTTCACAAACTCAAGGGTTGAGTTTATTCGACGACAAGCGAATGCGGCGGCTCATGCGTTAGCAAGGGAAGCCACTTCTTTATCTAGTCCCAATATTTATTATGTTATCCCATATTGTATTGAAACTATTATTATTAATGAAATTCTATAAGCACTTTTCTTTCCAAAAAAAAAAAGTAACAAGATCTGAAAATTCTAACAAATAACCATATATGAATTTTTAATTAAAATAGAAATAATTTATGAATTAACAAACAATTTAAATATCAAATTAAAATTATAAAATGTGTATTCTAAAGGAGATATGAAAATCGGGGAAGAAAAAAACTAATACAAACAATCGTAATTGTTATATCATTATAAATGTTTGAGGTTAATTATAATTACTTTTAAGGTCACACATACGGTTAATTCTGATTTGCTAAAAGTGTAAAATTAATTGCTATCTTGTTTCGCGCTCATATGCAGGTTTGATGGGAAGTGTATGTGGTGTGTGTATTTGCTTCAATTACTTTTAGACCCCTTTGTTATATTTGGACGGTCTATATGTCTGTTTAGGCTGATTTTGTGGTTTGAGTGGGATGGGTTTATGTCACCACCGTATGATTTAAAAAAATTAAAATCATAAAATAATGAGAAATGCATGTATAGTTATTTTATAAAATTGTAAGATTATCTTTATATGAAAACAGTAGTTAATTGTTACAATTTATCAAGTGCATGGCCTGGTGATGGACGATTTGGCAAGTGCACCAAATCATAACAAGTAATAAAATAATAAGTTATCGTCTCCACATGGATTGTCGTTCAACTTAGCAAATAACAAAATTTATTTATGTAAAAAACTTCATCTCCTTTCAGGCTAAACATAAAGCGCCCCATGCATCATAAAGAGATTCTTCATCTCTTTCTAAAAGTTGGTTATCTCAGCTCAGCACGTTTCTTCTTGAACTTCGTGTTCGAGAAGAACCGTTTTAGAAATTTATCTTCAAGTTAATCCCATATTTATTGATGAAATAATTTTTATTTAGACTTTATTTATTTTTCGCCCAAACTCCGGATTATCAGAGTATCTTTTCCCAAAAATTGGAATATACACAAAAATATGTTTCCCAAAAACATAGATACAAAAATTTCATATAAC
>Ga0315913_1000096_pt1 | contig 51073 bp, 24 predicted proteins | sample MpolsnodulesMG_FD_207736 | JGI IMG/M metagenome (GOLD analysis project Ga0315913, IMG submission 207736) | Medicago polymorpha root nodule microbial communities from Los Angeles, California, United States - small nodules | ecosystem: Host-associated > Plants > Roots > Nodule | place: USA...
TCTTTGTAATCATTAAAATAGTTGTTCAAATAACATTACTTCAATGCAAAAGCTCCTTTAGAACATAATTATCGGGCATTGGGGGCAACCGTTGTCAGCACCACATATCCAAGAATAGCTATGGTGCTATTCTCCGTTCTTTCTTTTTTTTAACAATACTTTATAAGTTAAGGTAATTAAAAAATAATTTGAAAAGTTTGTAATAATAAATTTAGAGTATAGTGTGAAATTAGTGAATTTTAGAGTTTGGGATGAGTGATATGAGTATTTAAAAAATGTGAAGTAATATAATACATTAGATGGGCCTTTGAAAGGGGGTTCTAGAAATGACATTCATTTCTTAATTACCAGGGTCTTTGGAAAGGGATTCTAGAAATGTCGCGATCTTCTATCATAATACCTGGTTTGTTTACCAGTGCCTTGACCATTTTTGGATTTTCGGAATTTGGGACATGATTTTAAAGCCTCGTAGAAGTAAGGTTGCCCTCTCCTTTGCATAACTTCATCAAAATTAACGTTGATGGCAGCTCCTTAAATAATGGACTGCCTAATTTTTGAGGAATTATGTGTAGTAAGTAACCTTGGAGAATGGTTGCTTGGTTTCTGGAGTTTTACTGGTACCACAACTTGCTTATTAGCTGAGTTTTATGCAACTCTGGTATAATATTGGCCAAGTCTTTTGGCTACCCTCAAATCCGTATTGAAACGGATTCCATTGCAACCCTTGATTGATATGAACATGAATTCTTTAAACATGTGGAATGAAACCTAAAAAAAATGGGACCATGACTAACAAATAACAATGCTAACTTGATGGGTTGCTTAATAGAAATAAATGAGGGGATGACGGGAGATTGCATAACCAACAGGATCTGAAAACCATATACAACACAAAACAGTAAGCTTATGAAAATAAACTAAAGACCACTTACGGGAGACTGCTTAATTGTTGGTTATTAATTTCCGCATATCTTTCACACTGTTACGCATGTTAATTAATTTATAAGAGGGCAACAGTATGAACAGTACACAAAGATTCCACAATCTCTTTTCATGTAGATGCTAGTATGATAATTGGTTTTTCACTTCCTCATGGTTCATTCAGCCTTAAAACAAGATTAACTCTCATAATCTGCCCTTGCATTTTGAAATATGACTGGCAGATTGTGTAGCTATTCTGGTCATGAAGATATTAGAGATTAATGTAAAGACAACATTTGCATATATTATAGCAATGCAGAGTGTGTTTAGTCTGTTCCAAGTATCTCAAAATAAGTTCTACACCTTTTTTTAGAGAAAAATAAATAAAGCAATTAAGCAATCAAACTCCAGGTACCAGGAACGGTTCATAGTGTCCAAAGCCTTTGTTTTGCATATATCGGATACATAACAAGGTGATGCTGGAATTAGCTAATCGAATACAATCTGAGCAACAGGTATACAATTATGAAGTACGATCTTCTACAAACGGACCCCTTCACCCAATACGAAAGCACAAACAATTATTTCTCAATCTATTTAAAACATACCAAAATATGCTAATAGCCCCCGGATAAGAAAATGCCTCATGATTATATCTTAATGCTGGATCACTTAATGTCATGGAATGATGGCAAGACGGCAATAATGGGATCTCCATAACCAACAGGATCTGAAAACCATATACAACACAAAACAGTAAGCTTATGAAAATAAGCTAAAGACCACTTATGGTCATATAATAAGCTATTGTCATTAACTTTTCTAAGCATTTATGTGTGTTGATGTCATAAGTTAAACTTAAATAAGTTTTTCAAAGCCATGTGAACAATAGTTAGAAAACCCATGTGAACTAAAATATATTGTTAGTTTTTCTACTTGCCATATATTGTTAAATAAAATGAACTAAATTAGTTTATCATGAATATCCCATGATTTCCCATCATTTAGAAAATAAACACAAAAAAGCATGCAAGATACATTTTCACTGGTACGGAAATGAAAGATTATCTTTGATGTGAGAGGGTGCGATATCCCCTTTGTTTGGTATGACAAATAACAATATTTCATACAGTGCACGGAATTTGTGAGCGCACGGATCCTAGATTCTTACATGTCCAGCATGCCAATGTTTTAATATATGAACAGCATACTAAACATGAAAAATTATGGAGCCAAGATACTAGAATATCATACACATGTCTGGGTAAATGCTGGAGGACTAAACGACCCCCAACATATTTGCCGTTAAAAAGAGGTCATGGATGTACATGTACTGTATTTGGTACTGCATGAAGTCATCTGCTTTGCTTTTTCCATGTAATTAGGGTTTGCAATCATTAAAATAGAGATTACTTGAGGAACTTCTATGTCACTTTTGCTATATTTTTAATACTCGAGCGCCGAGCCACACAACTGCTTTCACTATTTCAAAATTTGGCCGAACAATACTATTATACCCTTATTTTCCCAGAAAACCATGAATTACTTGATTAACATATAAATAAATCCAGGCATATTTTAGCAATAGGTCACAGACACTATACCTCCCTCATCAACAAGTAGCTTTAACACTTCTCCAGCCACATCTGACTGCAAAATTTCCAAAATAAAACCAGTCAGGAGATGTATATATTTCTTTACGAACAACAATTAAATAAACAGACATCAAATCACCTTAACGGGAATTCCGGCCCCAACCCCAAACTGATCCAAATACCCTATCACCTGTCCTTCTCTGATTACATCACCCTATGTTGAAATTGAAAACATGCAATTGAGTCATTTGAGTTTATATATGCAATAAGGCTAGAATTAGATTAGGAAATGAAGACATCAAATAACAATTGTAGTCATTTCAGAGAAAGTGGGGTTTTCAAACAGCTTAGCTGAAAAAACCTGTGATAGAAAATATGCCAATAATTACCACAGGACAGACAGTGATATTGACCAAACTACATTATACTGCCAAAGAATATATAATTTGCATCTAAAAAATGTTGATATCTGTTAGAAATTAGAATATAGAGATAGCATGTACCAATTGTTTGCAAACATTCATAAATTAAGATTACAATCAATAGCTTTAGTTACTGAAGCAGAACCAAAAATTGATGAAATGGATACAGCATAAAACTGAAAAAATTATATTTTATGTTCAACTGAAGAGAAAGTTGGCCATGCTTTCTGTGATCATAGTATATTTATTCACATTTTATAAATGTAACAGTGAGAATATTTATTTGTTTACATCAAATTGTAATCCAACATATTAAATGAAAAATATAGAAAAAGTAACATGGTGATAAAATGATTTGCTCATACGGTATAAAATCAGGCTTTCCTTTTTTTTTTTTTTTTTTTAATTATTATAACTTTTTTTTTTTCTTTTCTGTACCATTATTCAGTTTGGTTAGCTAAATATATTCAAGTTAACACATGCGACATGCATGTTAACAAGGTCCTATCAGGAGACTAGGCGGACAAGCAAGAATGCCAGCACATAGGTTGCACTTTCACCTATCACGTTTGCACTATTGCATGACACAACTCATACGCTACTTGTTGAACCCTAAACAACAAATATTTACTTTGTGCACTGGAGAATTTTAGTTTGCTACATGCACATGTGCAGCTAAATCCAATGGCGGAGTTCATGGTGACAAGCCAGATGGAGGGAGCATTCAGTGAATCATGTGATCTACGTCATAACAAGCAGATGACTTAAAAACACTGGAGGATAGGCAATGACTAGCACATCAATTACCTCATTACAGATGGGAGGATGCATCTTCCCTTTAATTGTTCTACCTCTTCGGAATGAGCCAACCTAGAGAGAGAGAGAGTGAGAGAGAGAGAGAGACAGAGAGAGAGTTAGCGAAATTGGAGGTAATTAGTGAAATCAGAGATTATAGCATACATAAATAGATGGCATACCGTAGGAGAAGATACTAACGCGTATGAATTGGTACCAGAAGCCTCCAATGCTGTTAACTTTGATGACTTTTGTGAGGAAACATTTGCAAATGGGTTGGTTTTTTCTGAAGATGATGTTGGTGGCAATGGCTGTACGGTAGCCGGCGCTGATTCATTCATAGGTTTGCTTGGAATAGGTGGTGGTGTAGTTGGTGAAATGTTAGACAATGGAGCTTTTGTTGCTCCAATGTTACGCTTAAGATGCATCTCAAACTCACCAACCTGTCAAAATATAAATAAAACAAGGCCATTACAGTGTCATCCATTTAAAGTGTTCCCCTTTTGATGAACCAATATAATTTACAGTTTTGCCATTAGATAAAGTTACTAAGTACAGTGAAATATGAAAAACTGAACTGACACAATTGGTTGTGAACAAACCTCTGAAGCATGGGTACTCCAAACATGGAGAAGTACCGGTACTGGGTACGCACCCGTACCGGGTACGCGTATGGTACTCGTAACTTAGTACCTAACCGTACCTATTCTTACTTAGTTATTACTTCGTAGTTGGTGCAGCAAAAACATACGGGCGTTGAAAAAATAACCAAAACTATTTTGCTTTTGAAGAAAATAGTAGAGGGGATGCACAAAAAAAATAAAACTCTCAAGCAACATGATAATAGAAGTGTAGTAATTCACTTGAAAAATCTTTTTTTTGATGTTTTATACCAACGTACCCGTAACTTCATTTTTTAAAATTTGCCGTACCCGTACCTATGCATCATAGGAACAAACTTGAATTACAAAAGGTCTGTTTGGTAAGACATGTTTTTGAGCTTGTAGCTTATAGCTTATGTTTTATAAGCTCGTTTTACTAAAAATTAAAAAAGACCCGTTTGGTACTTATAGCTTATCATTATTTATCTCAATTTTACCCCTGCAATCTTAATTGAAAAAAATTAAATATTAATTAAATATATAATTTTTATGTCATTTCATAATTATAAGCTAGTTCAACCGCTAATTTTTACCCAACACTACAAATTCAATCAGCTAGCTTATCAGATATCCGCTATAAGCTAGCTTATCAGATATCCGCTATAAGCTAGCTTATCAGCTATTCACTATTTTTTACCGAACAGAGCCAAAATAAAATGATTTACTCAAGTAGGACGACAGGCACATAAGTAACACAATCTCTGGCTTGTAATGCAATGTGCTACAATTTTTACAAAAGCACCATTACCAATACCTCATATTCTATAAACCTGTAACATATTTTGAGTAATCAAATTCAATGCTTTGACTCAAGTTTCAACTAACAGCATATTAAAGAGCTATAGACATATCCAGCCAACTAATGTGTGCGCGATTGAAATGTGAAAACTGAAAACCATGACATCTCTACAGCCTCTTGCTTTAAAGGTTACACTATGAAATTCCTTTTATCCTTGTTATAATTTTATTACCATACATTAAATTTTACAAAGCAATAATACCAAAGAGAGGAGAAGATCACCTTTAATTTCAGTTCAGCGATTTCAGTCTCGTCACAGACATCTAATATCAAAGCCTGATCATAAGCAAACCAAACATAAGTAGGGGTTTATCAGTTTGACACTAAAATATGGCCGTTGATAAATGCAACTGTGAAATCTTAGTCATAATTCAAAAGAAAATCTTGTGTTTGTTTCATCTAATAGCCAACATAAAGTATTTTGATTTGTGCACATACTAATTCTAATTCACACCAAAGTATCATTTTTCAACAATACGAAATATGATTGTACAGATAAATAAAAGGAAAGAATAGCTATAAACCTCAAATCCATTAGGAAAAGTAGCAGTTTGCAATGGGTTTTTCTCTATATTGTCTTGTTGAGTGCTGTCCAAAGAAGCTGCAACATCATAAATAATTGTTAGGTCAAGCAATAAGAATGTCATATGAACTTAGCATTTTGTTGAAAAGACCAGGTAATATACAGCTCTGCAGATCTTCCAGGGTCTACACATCCGTGGCCCTTTTCCTAAGGCCCTTCTCTCACAAGCACAAAGACAACTTCCCTCCCTTCCCTTCTTTTATCAATAACATACTGTTTTTTCCTAAATCTCCTATTCTGTCTTGTTCCTAATAATCCTACTTCCAAAGATTCTATTATAAAGTGATTATTTCCTAACTACTATATTTAATGATATACACTTCTAATAAATCTGGTCCAAAATTACTGTCTCCTAATTACTATATCAATTATATCTTTGACCATTTTACAGTGCCTCATCCTTATTTCTTCTTTTATATAATTTCCTAACTAGGGGTCTGTTAATATAACATTATTTTCTATAAAATTAAAACTATACTTTAAAAATAGAAACCTACTAACCAAGTGATTGGACTCAAGTGGTTAGTGAGCTTCCCTTAGGACGGATCGTTCGGGAGAAACCCGAGTTTGATTCCTAGTGGGAACAATTCTTGGCCAGGCTTTAATTACCTCTCGGCCGAACTCCAGATTACTAGGGCCCCTTTCCCCAAGGAACTGTACGGTTAACACAAAAAACAAAAAAAAATAGAAACCTACTGATCAAAATTTTTGCAACTGATTAATGTGTCTTTGAGTCTGAAGAATGGAAACAAAACAACCAAATGAGAGTTATCTCATTCAAATAGCAACCAAAGTGAAGCAAAGTACATAATTCATTTTATAATCAATAAAACCCACCATCAGACTTGGCTGTGTTGATAGCTTCAACTGCTTTTGCACACGAAAGCAATGTCTTCTTCCCACCATTAGAGTTCCATCTGATTTTATGGCAGGGAACTACAGCTGCCCTCTCAATGGAGAATCGCACATGGGATATAGTGCCTATGGGATCTGGAATTCAACAGTAATGATTAAGGGTCAGATTGCAATGTTTTACTTTTTTACAATGAACATCCATGCAATTAGCAATAGGGACTAAATATAGGTATATGATATGATGACAATGATAATTCACATGTGATCAAATATACATACATGTATATCTGTTTATAATATAAGTTATGGTACAGAAGTAAATCCCCAAAAACGATACCAGTGCAAGTAAAAATTTAAATTCATAAAATCAGACACAATAAGCTAAAACCTTTTAAACACCCAAATGACATCATTACAAGATCAAATATCCAGTATTTGATAACACAATCATTGTGTTGGGGTTGCAACTAAATTTGTTAAATTGTTTACAAGAGTGCGTCTCAAGGCAAAACAATCTTCTGTAGCCAAGCCAGCTAACAAGAAAAAAGATTAGGTGGCTAGCAAAGAAATGAAAACCGGGAGACACAAACATCTTTGTGGAACAAATCTTGAAATATTAAAAAAAATAATGAAAAAGAAAATTGACCCTTTAAATAAAAATTTAAAAAACAAGAATCTTAAATAAACATTGCCAGCAAACTTGAGGTGTTCGAATTGCCACTCTAAGTAAAGCTTTACGTATACGTCTCCTCTAACGTAAGGGTTAATCCTATAGCTATGTCATTGGAGATTCTGGTGAAAGACTAAATAACATAACGTAGAATGTAATAGTTTTCAAAGCGTACATTCAATTTTCTTTGAAAAGTATTTTGAATATTATGGTTGTGATTACTGTAAACAAGTGATACTGAGCATAACTTTAAATAACTTTTCCCCTACTTCCGTCTTCGACTTTTCACTCTTTCTTTCAATACAGTAGGTTAAATTAAGCTTAGTACATTGAGTAACAAGAGAACAAGAGACCAGTGAAGCCAGCTTAAAAGAGCAGTTACTTTGGGGCGAAAAATTTCAAATTTTTTAGTGCAAATCCATGTAAAGCATCTACAAACTTTTGGCAAGAACCACCTGAAAACTCTCACACATACAAAGGACAGGTCTCGGCTTCGAAGTTAGGTAAACACGAAAATGTCCAGCCTAACAATCTCGACACTGTCAGCTGAGCTAGACTTTATGACAGCATCCACAAACTACAGAAATTAGCTTGTATTTATTTCTTATATGTATAAACAAAAACCACGGAAGAACCATCGTCTTAAATTGAGCATTTAATTCAAAATGAGATTTCAAAATTGAAACAAGCACATAACCTCATCAGCAATTAAAAGTCATAAACCCTGATTTGATACAACTAATCAGCAGAAATTTATCATAATACAAGGGAAACGTTTATTATCTACTCTAAATCATTTTTATTTAATTTTCCCTCACATACGATATAAACTAAAGTGAATTAAACAGTAAGATCAGAAAGAAAGAAAAAAAAACAGATCGCATTCAGCTAAAAAAATAAATCATAACGAAAATGTAGATACAAAGAGAGAGAATTACAGTGAAAGGATCGAATGGCAGCGGAGGAATCCATGGGAGAGAGAATGGAATTGGAAGAGATGAAGAGATTAGTTAGAAGAATGAAAGACGGTTGGGTGAACGAAAGAGAAAAGAAGATAAATTAATTGCAGTGCCTCATTGAGATTTCCGCCACTCTCATAACTTTCTCCGTTACCGTGGTGTTTTACTACTTGCTAACTGGGTTGTAATTTGTGTTTACATTGTCTTACGTGGACCCCCAATTTACGGGCAGGTAAGCTCTTCGTAGTTATGAGATTTGGCGGCCCCGTAATTAGGTGTAATCTTTTTTTTTCTTTCTTTCCTTGATGTCAGTATGTGCGAGTTAATTTAACTTCTTAAAAAAAGTATATATAATCTTTTCTATTTTTTATTGTTTTAATTTCCTTTCTTACTATGCGTAAAAAACTTTTAAAAGCGTAACATTAAAATTTATAAATGTATTTGATTTACTAAAAAAAAATAGAGATTGAATGTAACAACTCCTCTAATTGATTGTAAATATGTTACAATGGTTAGACAAAATATGGAGCAAGAGACATTGTCCATGCTACAACATAACTTTTGTTTAAGGTATAAATTGTCTAAATAGCCAACACAATCTTTTGTCTACCAAACAACAACGAAAGCTTCTCTAAATAAAAAGTCGCAAAGCTTGACACTTTTGTATGGGATGGCCAAATATGAGAAGATTTTTTATTTTAAATTAATATATTAATTTAATTCATAAGAAAAAATCACAATCATTTTAGTTATATAAAATGTAAATTCAAGTAACACAAAAAAAAAAAATATTTAATATAAATCAACTGATTGTGATTAATTTTGCACAATCGTTTAATACATAACAATAGCTGTGTTTTAAAACAATTGGATTCAACAAAACTTTAAAGAGTCAAATTCATCTATAATTGACTTTGTATATATTTATAATGTAAAAAACTAAGTAATTTTATTATAAGTTGAATTAAATATAATTTTGGTCTGTATAAATATGTCAACTTTTCGTTTTAGTCCCCAAATGTTTTTCATCTTCACTTTTGCTCTCTCCTTTAAAGTAAACTCATATATAGAATTCTTAGTTTTTGAATAAAATCTTGCAGAAAAATTTATAATATTATAAGAATCTCCCACAAAAAAATTAGAATTTTTTAACAAAACATAAATTAAATATGAATTTTTATATTTTTGGCGGTTAAAAATTCATATTTAACTTATGGTTTGTTAAAAAATTCTAATTTTTCTCTGAAGAGATTTTTACAATATTCTACACATTTATGCACAATTTGATTTTAAAAAATACAAAAATTTACCTAAAAATAGAGATCAAAATTAATGATTAAAAGTTTTATAGGGACCAACAGTTGAAGAAATTTTTTAGAGAGACTAAAATAAAAAGTTTGTATATTTATAGGGACCAAAAACATATTTAATCTTTATATGTTTTATCTTTACAATTTTCATTACTAACAATATTCTCTTTTTAGTTGCTTAAGATATCGAAAATGTCAAAATAAGACAATAAAATATTTTATTGGTACACCCTAAAACACATAGACTTTGGGTTCGACAATGGGCACCTCAATTGAGTTATACACCACATCTTCACCCAAAACCTTAAGGTATCATATATATGTCTCCCTTCTATTATATATATCAAACGTTTCCTCTATTTCTAGTCAATGTGGAACATAATTACTCAAACTTGATTTCAGACAAAAAGTGTAAACGGAGGTATTTAGTGCATATATATTAGGTACGCTTTGTTGATATTTATTTTTTGTTGATGGATGTGTATAGGCTGGGTTAAGTCCATCTTATCTATTTACTCTTTTTTTTATCAGATAATAGCTGTTTGATTTGAGTCTGGCTATCATATAACAAAATATTTTAGGCCCCCATGAATTTGGAGTCTTGCTCCATATAGCTGAATGTTCCTGTCAATGTTTGATCTTCGTAATTGATGATTATTAAGTGTCGGAGCAGTCATGCAGCCCTTGTGTGATTTGGTGATTTGCTTATATGAATTGCAGTTAAGTTCAGTGAGTATATGAGGACTTGAATGTGTTAGGAGTTCGAATGGCATCAAACGAAATTAGAAGTGACAAGTGTGCATGCTTTTGTCTCTCCATGAATGTGAAATTGTCAAGGTGTTGTGTGAATTACTTGTCTGTATTATTTTTAATTTGTTATTATGCATAATGCAACTCGATTATTCATCCCTTTGTTTTGATTGTGCACACTTGCAATGGTGCAAACATTCCGTAGGAGCAAAGTGATGATTAGATGAAACTTTGTTTTCTTTTGATGTTTATGATGTTTGACTGAAGCTTTATGGTCAGAAGACTTGTTTATTGGCTCAGTGCTAAATATTTACATTTAATTGAGAATTGCATATCCTCACTCTAATTGTGATATCAGGAGAGTTTTTCAATTATGTTTTGTTTTACTACTTTCTTTTACTTAGTTATTTTGAAGTATTTTTTAGACAAATTTCACGTATGTGAGGGAATCGATTATTTGTATCTTTAATAAAAACAATTTTAAGAATTTTTTTTGAGATTGATTGCGATGCGGGTATGTTACCAATGATATCCAAAGCCTACATGTTTATGTTGTGAAATGTTTTGAAAAATAAATTTTTTGCAAGGATGATTAGTAAATCATTTTCCAAAAAAAGTTTCAAACTATATTTTAGGGTTTTGGATGTCACAATTGATCCTTATATGATAAAATGAATATATTTGAAAGGCTTTACCATATACAATATAAATTGCAGAAAATGGAGGACTAAAGCAAAAACTATAGTCCCCTTTGAGAACACAATAATAACAATTTGTTTCTCTCCAAAATCAACCCAAAATGTCATAATTTATTAAAACACAATATCAATATAAAGCTTCATTTCTATCATACAATAGATGAATCATATATATGTGTTTAAATAATAAAATCACGCAATATCATACCTAAGGTAATTAAGCAACATCAAGATAGACAATTTCACGAAACTCCAACCTCCTAGTTTCATTGTACAACGTTACTTGTTTGTTTGGCCAATAAGTTAACCAAATCCAACCTCTTATCTCCCACTCCGTTGTTTTCCCAATAGCTCCTTTATCTACTTTCCACCACACTCTTTCACCATATTCATCCCCCGCAAAAATAACCCCACCTTGTCTAGTAAAAGGTCTATAAGCACTAGTGTAACGATTTTTAAACCATGACTTTGGATTAAGCAATGCACATTTAGAAGGCTTGGATGAAAAGACTTCTTTGCCATCCATACTATCATGAAGAAACCAATTCAAATTTGCACTGTAGCCATAAACAGATTGTTCAAATTTCCATGGCTTTAAACTAACGGTTGTTGATTCTCCAGCTGATACTTTGAGTCCTAAGGGATTTTGTGGCTCAATTGAAGCTTCTATACCTTTGTCAATACCAATTTCTTTTTTTGGATTCTCTGTTGATTTTTCAACTGATAGACTCATCACTTGGTTTTGAATGGTTGGTGTTAGTTGTAATGATATTCTTGATGGAAAATGTTTTTCAGTTGCACCTGCCCCTCTTTCCTTCACCAGAGAATCATTCACCAATTTGGTAACATCACACCTATATATATAGCCAAAATAAATCAACTTTTAGACTTGAAAAATAAAATAAAAATGACTACAATATATTGAAGTAGAATAAATAAAAATTTATTCTTGTTATTTAGATAACGCAATTGTTATGCTAATTAATATACCTTTTTTTTGGAAACTATAATATGCTTATTATTGGCCTTATTATATCAATATATTATCTCTTATTAATTGAATATAATAATTGTGATTACCTTATGTTATCAACATTGACCATGATTTCAACCCACTCCTCTTTGACAACAACCTTGTAATTGAACTGAAGAACACTTTCCACTTGGTGATACTTGAGAGAAAATTCAAGTTTCTCAGGTGGATGACTTTCCGATTTCTCAACATCCATGCATGTAGCAGGACAATAAAGCTGCACTTTCCACAACCCACTTGTTGAAAATGCATAAGAAAACAAAGAACATGGCGTTCTAAACATGTTTTGATGCTGTTCTTCAATCTCACCAACCCAATTAGTAATTCCAAGGTTCACAGAACGCATCCATTGTTCTTGCAAATTCGATCCCAAAAGTTTCATCAATAAATTTGAAGCTTGTCTTGATTGAGTACTTGTCAAATGATCTTTTAAGAAACAAATACATGCATCACTAATATTTTTAGGTGCTTCATATATGCAAACAAGGACAAAAAGAGTGAAGAAAGTGAGGTTGAAAATGTTTGGTAGGTTTGGACCAGAGTCAAGTTTTGGAAACCTTATTAAAGGGCTGTTTTTGTTTGAACCATAATGAAGAATGTCTTGAATGAAATTAACAAAGAGATTTGAAATTGTTTCTTTGTCTAATAAATTGGTGGTTTTTGAGCTTGGCTTAAATGGTTTTGAAGTCCAAAGATGAATAGGATCAATATTATTGAATTCAGCAACAATGATAAAAGAGAGTTTTGACGATTGATGAATTTTGGATATGGTGAGATTGAGAAATGGTAGAGATGTTGTTGGAGAACATATGTTTAAGGAGATGGAATTTGTTTCCCATTCTGAGATTGGTGGAAGATTTTGAATCCAGCAAAATACATCAGGAAAAGTGAAAGCCATTGGATTAATTGGAAGAAATTACTTCAATTAATTCAACTTATATAGTTTAACTATGTTTGTAGGTGCACTTGGTTGAGGCTTCACACATGATTAGTATGAATATATATGATTAGTATAGTCTGATAATTGTTTAAATTGTTTTGAGAAAATGATTAGGATGCTAATGCTATTAGAAACTTGAAGAAGCAAGCTAGATGTTTGATTGAACAAGAAAAAACTACTAGTACACGTACGATCACATGCAAAATGTTCATGCATGATGCAATTTTGCCCTATTAAACTTGTATATGTGTTTAAGAATCTATTTCCACCATTATTGAATTTTACTAATTTGGAAAAAGGTAAAGGAAGTTTGTACGGAAGTGTGTGCTAAATATGTGACATTTATCATCTGCGAAGATAAAAATGAAAAAATGCTGTAGTGGATATGTATTTTTACCAAAAAAAATTAATGGGAAAATGGAGGAACGCTTTGAATGAATATACATTATATATGGATAGATATATTTGTTTGGACTTTGGTATATAGGTCAATATTTGGAACCAAACTCTTTGTTTCTATATATATATGGTTGCTGTTCTGTATATAGTAGTGCAGTGCTTCACAAATAAGTCTATTACACGTGAAGATTTGTGTGCGATGGAATGTTTGTTATAACTAGTGTTGGTAAGTTAAAAAAAGGTTCTTTCAAAAAAGTTAAAAAAAAGGTTAACATTTTATTATTTATTGGCATGTTAATTGGTATTGAGATAAGGGGTGAAATTATTTTTGTACCTCTTATTAAAAAAGAAAGTGTACCTTGTGAATACCTATTTAATAATTTTTAGGGTTAAATAAGTAAATAGTCCCTCTAAATATAGTAACATTTGATTTTAGTCCTCCTAAAATATTTCTTAAACTTTTGGTCCCTCTAAATTTTTTTCATTAAATTAGTCTTGCTATACATTGAGTATTACACTATTTTTTATTAGTCTTTGCTTTACATTGAGTATTACACTATTTTTTAATAGCAGAGACTAATTTCATGAATCAAAAATTTTAGAGGGACAAAAAACCTTAGAAATATTTTAGGGGGACTCAAATCAAATGTTGATATATTTAGAAGAACCTTTTACTTATTTAACCCGACTTTTTATTATATAGACTATTTTTTTAAAGGAGGAAGAATATGTTTTCAACAAAGAGGACGAAATATTCTACATGATTTTAATACTTTTTTCTGCGTTAATACATTTTTTAAAATATTTATGATAATGGTGGATGTTTCCATATACCAGTGAAATACTAAAATATACACTAAATATCCGCAAGTATGTATAGAGCACGAATATCATTTTATCTAATAGAGCGGGTAGCTGATGAGTGATGAGTACGATTCATGTTCGTAGATACCCGTTGACATCCCAAATTGAGAGCGACGAGCCGAAGTTTACATAGCCAATTTTGAGTCTTTGATTAGGAAAATAACTATTGGTCATTAATATCTAGATAGCATCATAGCGATGATGTAATGATTCAACCATTGTTATTTTTTTTAGGTGAATGATGCAAATTTACATAAATAGTTAAGAGAGAAAATTGCAGTTTTTACTACTCCTTCAAATGCTAGTTAATATTCTATAAACCATACGCCTTTATAGAATGCTTGTAAAAATAGAATGCTGAATAATCCTTCAAATGCTTGTAAAAATAGAATGCTGAATAATCAAGAGAGAAAATAGTGTATAATATCTAACAGACGTTCCAAACTAACCTTCAATTTCTACCTATAGTGCTAGCTTTTATTTTTTTGGATAAATAATAGTGATGCTAGCTAGACACATATATACTGAAAACAGCTGCATAAACCAATTAAATCAGTTTAATCTAATGTTTACGCCACTAAATTTATGCAAAATAGCGTGTTTAAGAGCAACTAATCTCTTTCAAAGAAATTTTTGTCAAATGCTATTAATTAGGTTTCAAATATTGTTTGTGAGATGATCTAATTAGGATCTAGATAAGAATAAGATAGGGGTGAATAAATAAATTTATTTAAGATAGAATGGTGAGTCCAATTGGTTGACGTGCAAGGTTTTCAGATATTGCATATATCGCAATTTCTATTGGTAAGAAAGTTATATTCTTTGTACCAAAAAAAAAAAAAAGTTATATTCTGCTTGAAAAGGAACATATACATATGCTGGACTTCAAAAGTTTGGAATATAAAGGTATGATGGTTGTTTACTCAAACGAATTACATATGTGGTGCATGCATGCATAGTGTTATTTTGCCTAAAAGTATGGACTAAACAGTTGGAAACTGATAAAAATCACGTTAATGGACATTGACTTTTCCTGGTAAAAGGAAGTACACAAGGAGGAAGAAACATTATAGTGTACCGACCTAAGAGGGTTAATTTACTTTTACAAAATAGTTACAAGGTTGGCTTGCACGTAATAGAAATGGGAAAATTGAAAAAGGATAGGGCCATGTTTTCAGACTTCGATCCAACTTTGAGTGATGAACTTTTAAAGTAATGATGTTAAATTTTTATTATTAATTTTTTTTGTACAGATTTATTATTAATATTTTAATAATTAACTTTTTTAGGGAATAATATTTTAATAAATTAGTTTTTACCTTTTTTTCTTATGCATATATAATATTTTTTAAATAACCTAGTTATGAAAAAAATAACACATTATTTTAAAATTAAAAACTCATAAACTATTTAATAAATTAGTTTTTAACCTAGTTATGCATATATTAGTTTTTTTCTTATGATATATGGCTAATAAGGTATTGATGAGTTAGATTAAAGAATATACATCACTACTACTCATATTATTTTAAAATTTTAAACTCATAAACCTTCTCCTTTTCATCATTTACATAATTCTTAAACCTAAAATTCAAACACTTCAACCCAAAAATAAAAATTCGAAATTCATCCTCACACTCAAACTCTTCAATACAAAAATGCGTCATCCCCCACCCACAAGTGGCGCCCCACCTGCTTTTAACTGACACCTAAGATTTTTCTCTTTGTTGGAAGGATTGTCTTAGCTTACTAATCTGCCGCACATTAACTTAACATGCCAAGTTGCACAAACCACAACTAGTAAAATTACCGTATATCTTATTTAAACTTTCTAGTTGAATAAAGCTTAACAAGTTATCTGAACAAAATTCTTTAGCACTTCCTTTGCTCCTAATTTTATTCAAATCTTAGTTTCTTCCCCAAATTCTCTCCATCACTTGCAACTCTATTATCTTCTCCGATTTCTCAAATTCTACATTCATTTATATGGTCAAACACATATTTGAAAAAATATGCAAGATGGTTAGTGGGGGTTTGGATTGCATGTCAATTTACTCAAGAAAGAGGAGAATGGGTTTTCTCTTACGTTTGTTGTTGTTTTTGTCGCATGAAGATGAGAAGAGAGAATAGAACGATCTTTGTTGACTAAACCAATTTATATAGTGAATGCTTGGACCACAAGTTACTAATTTACCTCTTACTTTGTGTTCAGTTACTAATGTGCCATCAAAACCCTTATTTCTATTTATTTTAAACTACTACTAATTCATAATACACTTAGAGACACTCTTAATTAGGCACTAATAGGTATCTTTTTTTTTTGAAGGAAGGCACTAATAGGTATCCTAAATTTTGGAATATTACAAAGTTGTTCTAGATGATGAAGAATTATAATCACTTTTGTTCATAAAATCTCAAATAACAACAACACAATCAAGAAACTCTGATCTAGGAAAAACCAGAGGAAATTTAAAGACAGACAAGAAAAATACAAAAGACACACTGAAAAAGAATATCAAACTAGACAAGTAATACAAGATGGTAAAGATAAGACGTGAACACGATGAACCAAAAGTAGAAAATGATCAAAATTGTATATAATGGCAAGATAACCTCTCAAATAAAAATATTTAAAATAGAGGTAAATAGTGCAGACTTGAATGTAGAATTTCTTTTTTAAATTCTGGATTGTTTTACATTAGCTGTCTTTTTGCTATTTGCACCACTTTTGGAGCCAAGACTTGCTATTTGCATCTCTCTGTTTTATTTTTTATTGTGCAATTTCTATACCATCATGATTGCCATGTTTTTTCAAGCTACTTAGTTTTTGAATTTTTGCAATTGCTCAAAAAACAGAAAAAGTCAATTTGTCTACACAATTTAGGATCAAGTGAAGAAGAAGATTATTGACAGACACTAAATTCTGCAAATTTTCCAGCAAATCTAACAATTCAAGCTTCACTCAAAAGTGCATAAACGGGGGCGGTAAAACAATCAAAGCAACAATTAACATTAGTCATTAAAAAAAGCTCAAAAGTGCAAAAGTAAAGCACGAAGCATGTGAATTATCATAACAATAATCAACAATCTAAGCAAGCAAAATGTAACAAAACGAAAAATCTAAACAAAGCAGTGTGTGGGATGATCATGAAGCTTTTGCGCCACTTTCATGGAGTTCCCACATCTTCAAATTTCAGATCATGAAATGAATTAAGGTTTAAGCGCGATAGTTGTAAAGATATATGACTGGAATGACCATAAACAATAACAACAAGACTAGATTTATGCTTATGGAGAAGGATTCATGAATAAAGAATACAAAACAAACCATCATACTCAAGAACATGCTTCTTTAATAAATTTTTGGGCATTTAACTCATATTTAAGGTTAAGGTAACAACTCATCTCCTATCCTATCATTCAGATTTCATGCATAACAACCATAGTTTTGTGCGAAAATCAATAACTATCTAAATGAAATCAGAAATTCTATGACGATAATAGAAATCAAATCCCTTGCAAGAAATACGATGAACAAATTCAAGCATATTTTGGCGCTGAATTCAAAAAGTAAATGAATTCATGTTTTGATTTAAATTCCAACATGTGTTGTTTAAGAAGACTAATAGAGTAGGTCAAGCATATATTAAGATGTAGAAAAATTGCAACATTCATTGAATAAATGATAAGATCAACATGATGAATCGCCACAAGAGTAAATTGCTATTGATGACATATTAGAAATGGTTCAAGTAAGAACCTAGAGAAACAAACTCTACCTCTCGCTTAATCAATGATTAAAAAGACAATTGCTCTACGCGTCCCTTGGATTACTCAACCCCTAAAATAAATCGATAGAGAGATATCTTCTGATAGAAAAAAAAGCCGGTCGGGTCGTATATCCCAATAAGCTTTATGCAATGGGAATTAGGTTCCGATAAATCAAAGGATTTTGAGCAAAACTGAGTCTCTCATAAACCAATTTTCGATTGAAAAATCAACTTATTTAAAAGAACTATAAAAAAGTATGACAATTTTTCTTTAGGAACTTAGTAAAGGTTGAACGGTAATTAACTACTGTTTAACACACTTTTCTAAATCGGTTGAACCGATTCAAAAAGTACCTTACCCGATCTAAAAGGTGTTGTTCGGTAGGTATTGTGAGCAATCGTGAGGAGCCTAAAGAGCAATTGTCACAAAGTATTTGCACTTAAAGCATGACCAAAGATGGGCCACGACAAAAGACACTACAATGCTAATGTCCAACATGTTAACAAGGCCCACAACCATCTAGTAATAAAAGGTTGTTGTTTCCACTTTTGAAATTGCTAAAAAACTTACCCGGCGGCCGTTAACTGTCGTTTAGCGGTGCAATCACTTTTTAAGTCGGCTAAAATTGACTTAAAAAGTGATTGAACTGCTTTAAAAAGTGTCTAACGGCAGTTAACTGCCGCTGAAAAAAGCCGAACGACAGTTAACTACCGCTAAGTAAGTTTTTTTAGCAATTTCAAAAGTGGGAGCAATGATTTTCCTAGTAATAAGGAGCAAACATACAACTCCTCAGATGAGGAGTTCTATGAAAGTTTTTTTTCTTCCTAATATTCTTATTAACACGAACTCTCTTATTAAATGAAACTCATGTGAATCTTATAATTTGAGCATGAGTCTTGTAAAAAGTGACGAGACTCGTGTAATTCACTTATTAAAAAAGTGGATGTATGAAATAACGTTAGAAAGAGAATATTTATGGCATTTCTTTTCCTTAGATTGTCTTTATAAAAAATATATTCCCACTTGTGAAACTACAAACACAATTGCATATCATATTCAAACTACAAACATAGTTGCACGCTTGATCTCAGCATAAAAACACAAACATGTCATATTCTTGTGGTGGTTGACGACAACGATAGAAGCAACAATCATGGATTCATCACAAAGAAAATGCCAAGGAAGTTGTAGGCGAAGGAGGATGAGGTTGGGTTGTGTGTTGCATTGGAGAAGGTTTGTTTGTTTTCTTCGGGGAAGTATAAGTGTATAACGCCGTTGGAGAGAGCAACTGAAAACGTAAGAATTCTCATTCGCGAGACTTTCGTTATATTTTTTGTTGCGAGCATTATTCATTATTAACTAGATGATACAATTGGGAAAAACAATTAATATTGTATTGAAATGTAAATGCTAGTTGTTTTAGAACAATTTTTTGTAAAATTATATCAGTTATTTTGAGACCAACAAAGTAGACGGCTAAATTGAATGTGTTTAAAACAATATTTTGTACAAGTATGACCGATATTATACACTATGTGAAATTAGAGTGATTGCTTTGAAATGAAATATTTATAGAATCTGTCGTGGCTTTTATGAATCACAAGCCTAAATCTAAACTATTTAGGCCGCACACATACAAATAGAAAAAAAAGGTAGAAAGAGAAGAATAGTTTATTTTTCGTTATTTTTTTTGAAGAAGTTTATTTTACTTTATTTTTAAAATAATTAAATGAATTATATTTTTTATGTGTGTGTCTAAATGATTAAGATTTGTGTTTTTTAGGGGAAGATTTGTGTTTTTTTAGGGAAACAAACTTAATTAATTCCATCGGCAATAAAAGGATAAATACATGATGGTACATCAATAAACAAGTGGGAGCTAACATAAAATGTGGAGGTTTCAAAAAAAAAAACATAAAATGTGGCTACCTTCGCTAACATGTGAGAGTTTTGAAAATGAATTTGGAGCATCTTCTTACATGTATGCATTACACAACCAAATTCTATTATATCACCACTATATGAAAATACTCGACGACCTTCTTGGAATCTATAACAAAATCAAAGTTATCAATCTCACATGGTGTGCAACCCAATGACTCCTCCCACCTCAATCACATAAAGTGGGGAGAACCAAACATTCTTTATCGGTTCAAATCGTCCTTCATCAAAGATTATTCTATGTATACTACGTAAAAGTAAACATATTTCGTAACGAACAACTCTTGTAGTCACAACCTTAAATAAAAACTTACATATCACAACTCAAAATAAAAATTATTTGAGTAAACATACAAATGAAAAAAAATTAAAAGAGACATTTAATTATATTATTTTTCATCATTTAATCTAGTTCTCTTTAGTCTTTTTCACATCTAAATGTGTTCAAATATTTTCATTTGAAATGGTAACAAGCAAGATTTGCTCATTCTTACTCGAGAGCGTGAGCTTTAAGAAAGCCCATGTTTAGAGACAGAAGAACATGATGGAATTATGATTTGCCTTTAACTTATCTCTAATTTTGTCTTTAATTTTTTTGGGTGAAATAAAACGTTTTCGGTGGAATTCAAGTTGCATAAGAAGTACGTACCCGCTTTTTGTTTGTTAAATAAAGAGGGCAAGAGGTCCACTTTTAACCAATCATGAAGCACGTGGAACCAAGAACCTATTGGTGAGAAGTGAAACTTGTTATTTTATTATTGTTTTTAACTACCATTATTAGTCTTTTAACCCATTTATATCTATTGTTTGATGCACCAATATGATAGGATAAATTTAACCAATTACTAATCCTATCATATCTCTCCTTTGTAATTTCAATCCTTGCTTTTTGGTGGGTTAACAACCTGATAACATATATTTATCAAGCGCGCTTTCTATTCCTCACCCTTCACCCTCCTTCGACTCTCACCAAATCACAAATCTATTGATTCTATTCTCTGCAATAACTCTATCGACTCCTATCTCTACGTATCTACCATATGTGTGCTTCCATTCTTCATAACCATTCCAATTTTTTCCCAACTCTTTGTTTGCGTAATCCATGTCAGTTCTTTGTTTTTCAATTGATGGGCTGTTATTCAATCGTATACAATCCATGTTTCCTTACTAGAAATTGTTTTTCCAAATCAATTTTTACTCAAATGTGTGTTTTCCAAATTTCGATGTGCTTCCATCCATTCTCTACAACTATTTCATTGTTTTCCCAATTCCTTTGTGCTTCTGATTTTATTTTTATTTTTATGTGATAATTTTAAAAAATATGAAAATATGAAATTTACTTACTTTTTTTACGAGATGAAAATTTAGTTGTTTATTTCAATACTTACTATTTTTTTTACAAATTTTTATTTCGTTACTTGTTATTTCGATTGCTTTTTAAAAAAAATATATATTTCATCACTTGTAATTTTATTTTTTGGAAAGATTACTTTTTTTTTTAATGTCAATTAAAAATATGAAAGTTATTTTTTTTAAATATATGTATTTGTTTTACAATCATAATTTTATCATTTAAATATAATATATGTATCATATCATATCAATATCAAGTGTGCACCAAACACATGATAGGATTAAATAATGCTATCATCTTTCTTATCATGCCTTAACCAAACATGGGATATGATAAGTGTTTATCCTGTTACTATCCTATCCTGTCATTATCCAGTTCTTTATCATATCATGTCTTTATCCTATCATGTGCACCAAACGGGCTCTAAACACTTAGTTACTTACTTATTTATTTTTTATAGATAAATATTAGTTTTTTTTGACAAAAATAAATGATATTCATTCATTCAAATTGATAGAGTATATCGATATAATACAAATTCACTAAAAACAAAAAGGATGAATCTGTGGACAAGCTCACATCATCCATGTTAATAGCATAAAACGACAAAGTACAAATGCCTACACATATGACTATATTTAAATTTTCAGAATAACCATGTCTCCGGATTTGCAACGTGGATGACGCCAAAGTCATTGATTGGATCTGCATTGGATCGAAGCTGATCTGACAATCTGAACCGATCAAATACCTGATAGAAACAAAAAAGACAAACAACGTCATACAAAGATGACAAACAAACCAACGTCGCACGAAGACGACGAAATCACAAAATAAAAAACGAAATAGATGTGAAAATCACTTATTTCAACAAAAAGGAAAGAGAAAAACGAGATAAAACCCTAAATCACCCCTCTTTGGTGGATGAAGGAGAAAAAACTAGAGTTTTACGTATTTATCTTAGGGTGTGTTTGTTTCAAGTTTACCGAATTTAGATAAATATTAGTGAGAAGTGAAACTTTTGTTGTTTTATTCTTATTTTAAGTTACAAAAATACTAATTTTTGGGACATTTACTTTATTTATTTTTTATAGATAAATAGTAGTAGTAAATTATTATGGTTATATTAGTATTTTAGATTTGAATTTTGTACTCTTTGCTTTTTTTTTTATGCGCGTTAACCCATAAACAGAGCTACCTATTTATTTAGTTTAAAAAAACAGCTACCTATGTATATAAAATAACTTTCACTTATTGTTTTGTCAAGACGTGACACTTTTTTTTTTGGTGTCCGGGGTTCGAACTCCAGACCTTACATATATTATGTATTGTTCATACCAACTGAGGTTAAGCTCACGAGGCCAAAGTGACACTTTTTTTAAAGAGACTAAGAAGTTATATGTTTGATAGTGCAAAAAAAATAAATTAAACACGTAATTAATCTCATTTCATGTAAAGTTATTATATTGATTAATAAAGTATCTCTGCAATATATCAATAATGTTTCCTCTAAAAATAAAAAGAAATATTGAAAAAGAGTTTCTTTTTTCATTTTTCCTGTGAGAAAAGGAATTGTTGATTTTCTTCTTCCTTCTCATTTTGTTGCATCACTTTTTAAATAATTTCCTGATTATTTCTAACAACATATACTTGTAAGCTGTGATGTAGATCCTATTTCAGCCCTTCTTAAGAACGTGAGAAAGTCTGTAATGCAACAAACTCTACCAACTATATCCAATGAGTGTATTGGTTTCTTGCTCACCTATCAAATCTTAATCTGGTTTCTTTACTAATAATTATTAATTGTATTGTCACATTCATCCTAATTTGTTTGAGATGCTTTCATTTTCACAGTCCTAACGGTTTTTTGAAAACCAAAAAATATATAAAAAATCTAGTGGCTTTGGATAGTTGTCGTCATTGACTAAGATGCTTGCTGGCATACAGCAACCAATTAATTCTTTATACTACACTTTATTGGTGCAAATCAAGGCCTGAGATAACTAACTGTTAGAGGAACCGTTCACATCATCCCGTGCTAAATACATAGATTGAAAATGATAGACTACCATATTTGCATATTTGACTCATGGGAGATTTTATTTGACTTTAGATCATTTTCCCTATTCAACAAGTTAACATGCATTATCTCAAAAAAAATAAAAATAACATGCATATACTACCCCTAAAAAGTATAATAAAATGCATACACTACGTCCCTGTGAGTGCTCAAATGATAGAAATATTGCATAAAATATGCAGAGATCGGGGTTCGAACTCCGAACACCTCACCTTTTCACATTTAAAAGATGTGAGCTATAATTACTAGACTACTTGACAAAAAAAACATGCATACACTACTAAGACAAAGTGGAAATAACAATGAAATTTAGAGACGAAAAAATAAAATTGGTCACTAAATTTCTCATTCATTTCTTCCATTTAGTGACAGAATTAAAGATATTTTATATTTTATATTTGTGTCACTAAATTTCTACCGATATTTCAACTTTATTTTTTGTAACATGTAGGGATGGAAAAAAAAGAAGAATGTTATCCGACCTAAATTGTTCGAAACATATGGACTGCAACGCGTCAGATGGAGTTATACAGGTGTTCTGGGTTACGCTGGTCAACTGAAATGATTAGCTTTGGTGAACTGTGGTTGGTTTTGGGTGGGGTAGACAAACCCAACGAAAGCCGAATCCGTTCGACCCATATACATAATTATACAGCTAAATACTTACTCATGTTTCTTTGCTGGTCCAACCCAAAACGGAATCCCATTTAGCCAATGCCCATACTAAATAAGCTTAAGTTAAGAGAAAGAAAACCATAGTTTTCCTCTTCCCAAATACAGCTAAATACTTATTTCCTGTTTCCTTGCTGGTCCATGACTCGTGAGATAAGGTCATCAGTCTACCCACATAATAGTTCTATGTCTTACTACTATCCCAATTCATAATAAAGTTCTTGAATACTGCTAGCTCTCAAAAACACCTTGTATTTTTCAGGAGTCTTACTAGTGCAAGTATAAACTATCTCAAGTAATAGTATAAAAAGGTTGAACCCACATGGACTAGGGCACTATAACTTTTTTAGCTCCCCGGTGGTAAACTTGTTTGCGTAAAAGTAAAATAAATCATTTGTCACAACAATAAAAATAAAGTTTAAAACCATTAACAGTTAGGAAATCAACTAAAAACACTTAGAAGATCTCAAGAAGAAAAACACGATTTAGAACAATGAATTACTTATGAAATAGTTTTACAATCATATAGAGAGATATGACTTTATACAACTTCGTGGCAATCAAGTGGTCTTAGGGGTTTTCAACTCAAACCATCACGCTAACTCGCTAAGTGTGTTGCATCACCTTTGTTTTGAAGTTTGTTACAAGTTAGTTAGAAGTTTTAGAAGATAAGAGTTAGAGTTGTTTCTCTCAAAAAAAAAAAAGAGTTAGAGTTGTTACATTACTTGTGCTTCAAGTAACATAACACTTGCTTGTATATAAGCTCATTCATTGTACAAATTTCATAATTAAAATAACACAATTCCATTCCTCAATTTTATTATCTTACTCTTTCTTCTCATTCTCTCAAAATCACAAAATCCACATAAACCCTAAAACTGAAGAACTACTTCTATTTTCTATTGCTTGTGTGACAAGCACTTATTGCTGCGCTAACACTAATGTAATCAACAATCGCACCATGAGGCCAAGTATGCAAAATTCCCACTTTGATGAAATTCAGCGGAGAGAGAGAATCGTGTTCACAAATTATCTCTCCGTAACCTTGAGTTGAAGCTAGATCGAGTCTGTGAGGGATAACATAAAGTTCAACATTAATATTATATGTAAAATCACAACTTCCAAAAAAAGATGAATATCCAACCAAGTTGAAAGTATTATTAATTAGACTTTTTAGATATAAGCAAATTTGCTTATAACAATGTTGATTGAATGAACCTAAAAAGTCAAATTTGCTTATATTTAAAACGAAGGGAGTACTTTTCAAGAATGTTTTTTTTAACAAGACTTTTTAAGAATGTTGATTCAAAAAATTTCAATTGTCTAAACCTTAAAACATCACACTCTAGACTAATCACCGACTTGATCATCAAAATGTTTGCAGGTACACTACGTTCTTCGAGGAGCTGTCAACGTCGTCAACCTTACTGTCATCTCTCATATAATCGATCTAAGTCCACATTCTTAAGTACCTTGAAGTTTTATTTGATATTGATACCTCATAAAATAAATCAATATAAAAATATGACATGGATTGAAAGGTTAGATCAAATATACATACTCAACAAAACTTCATGGATACCATTTGTTCAACAAAAATAAAACACAAAAATGCATACGAGTGTTATTTATGAAATTGCTTTGGATTCCGAAAAGAAACAATTTAGGGAAATCAAATATTTAACACAATTATCAGGAAACCACATCCTCATATATTTCAACAATTTTTTAGATTCAAAATTCTTATGTGTTTCAACCATTTGAAAAACGAAACTCAAAATCCTTATATCATCACCTAATTAAAGTTGTTCACCAAAACGAAAAATCACCTAAAGATATTCGTCAAAATTATTAAATGATGCGTGGCGTGTATATCCAATTCTAGGCACATATCTATATGAACTCAAAAAAACATATTCCAAGTACGTACCTTTGAAACATGAAATGCAATGCTTGTGCGTGTAATTCTCATCCATGCATAAAATTAAACTATGTTGGACAGGCCACCTAATTTAATACGTAAGCTATATTTTCCGTAAGTATCTCTAACTAAATTCTTGTTAGATGCAATCAAACCATACTAAGAAATTTCTTAATATAATACTTTGCTACACCTTTTTAAAGTCAACTTTTCACATTAACTTGTTTTTTACTTTCAGCAAACTTAATCGATCAAACTTACTAGCTAGCCCAACAGCATCCACAATAAGGAATGTCTCAGCTAATAAGTACTTAGATGCAATATTATATACTACAAATATTTATATAAAAGTTTATTATTATAAGTGATAAATAATAATACAATTATCATTAAGCAAAAAAACGATTCCATTTTTCTACCTAAATGGTATGTTTGAATTAACTATGTAGAGTGAAATAGAGTGGAATGAGATAGCATCCATTTACATTTGAATAACCTATTTGATTATATTTCACTTCATTTCACCTTATACCACCAGTTTAAACATATTTGAAAAATTGAAGACACCACTATATCTACAACTATAACTCTCTACTTTTTTTTTTCTTTTTTTCTTTTTGTTGAAATTCTTATATAATCAAGAGAAAAGAATAGGAAAAGAAAAATGATATGTGGAGAAAAGCGTTTCCGCATTCACGTTGATGTAACAAGATAGACTGCCAACTAATTAGAATTGTGGAGTAGAGGTGTAATAAAGGATGTAAATCAAGAATGTTGTGTATAGTGTCTTAGTGACATAGAATCCGCTAGCCATTTGTTTGTGTCGTGTCCTAAGACCTTGGAGGTGTAAAACATGATTTTCAAATGTATTGATGTTCAAATTTTAGATGGAGGTGGAGGATTTTCTACTTTTCAACATGTGTAAAAGCACGAAAAGGAAAAGTGTGTCTCATCTATTGTGGTCGACAACGACTTTGTGTATTAGGTTAATGTTTCTTTTAACGGCCAAATTGACTATTCTTTGACGGTAATTGTTAGAATTAAAAATATTTCACGATCTTGTTTTATATGTAGCGCAGTAATAAATTTTTTTTGGATTGATGTTTTTTTCTTTCTCTCTCACAATATTTGAATTGATGGTTAAATCCACTATGTCTTCAAAGTATTTAATACTAAATACAACGGATAATGAGTTTCAAATATCCTTTATACCCACATTAATAAAATATTTGCTTATAAGAAAAATGAGAAGGTTATGTGTGTATACATGTCAAACAAAAGAAGATGTGTTTTAGACCTTCATCTATCATACTTTTCTAATTTCAAAAGTCGATTACCTTTTCATCAAACGACTGGACGACTTAATGAGATTTTTAATTCACATTCTCACAATTACATAAACAAGGAAAACGTACTCAAGTTGGAAAATGCAAAAGTGGAACTAGATCTTCTGTCACATAAACTCTTTAACTACAATTAAAAAATCCCTCTTATCCAAATGTCACAAGAATTAATTAAATTAAAAGAAAGTCGTCTATTTGTTTAACGGTTTGCACTAAATTAATTATATGTTGTTTTCTGCAGGTGATGGATAATAGTTAATCAAGCTGGCCTCACCATATTATATTCTCTTATAGAAGTTTCATATAACTTGCACAATTTGCAAAGAATATAAATTAAATATACAAGATAACCTTTGACCTTTGTACTTTGCTATTTTGGTTAGGTCTTTTTGGAATGTTAAACTTTTGCAATTAAAAATGATACTATAAGAAAATGGAAGAAATAAAATATGGGAATTTACTTAGTAATATGTCACGTGACCAATAATTCGAGTTAAAAAGAATTTGACCTAAATATTAAAAAAACCATCTTGATTGGTAAACAAAGTCTGAAAATATATAGTAATGCTTTTCAAAATTCAACCTCTAAATGAAGACTTATGAAGCAAGCATTTATGAACTTGATTAACTAGTGGGTGCAACAAACTATCATATGGGGTAGAACTAAGTTACTTAATTTGTTTATGACTTTGAACTCAACCAAATATAATTTGTGCCAACCTTAAACAACATAATCTCTCTCCTCTAATCTCTCCTATAAAAAGCACTCTCTCCCACTCTTATTTGCATTGCAACCTTAACTTCACATTCACACTAAGGTAGTATTCATTGCTTGCTAAGAGATGGAGAGTGTTAAAACCAATTCCAAATACTCATCCATCTTCATAGCTATTTTTGTTCTCTCATCTTTTGCATTGACTTTAGCAAATCCCAAAACTCACGAGCATGAGTTTGTTGTAAGTTCTCTGACAATTTTATTTCTTTATTTCATTTGACCTATTCTATTTCTCGATTTTTTTTCTTTTTATTCTAACATGAATTTAATTTATATACACTCTCAATATAAAATTGTTTTACACTATCAATCATAATTATCTGATAATAAAGACTGTTTGACTTTAATCTCAAGTGCGTCTATGATACACATATTCTTAAGTGCATCTATGCTCAAACATATAAATGATTGCAATTTGTTGAGAGTGCAAAACTTTTTACACTGATTTATCAATCTTTTTACATTGACGGTATATAAAAATTAAACTCTTATGATATATTCATGTGCTTATTTTGTAATTGAATATATATAGGTTGAAGCAACTCCAGTGAAGAGGCTGTGCAAAACACACAACACCATAACAGTGAATGGGCAATATCCTGGTCCAACTCTAGAAATCAACAATGGAGACACTTTGGTTGTCAAAGTCACTAACAAAGCTCGTTACAATGTCACCATTCATTGGTACTAATACAATTATTTCTTAGACTAACATTTTAACTTCATTTCCTTACCACAACTTATAGAAGATACATCATATATATAGTCCTATACATACTAACGACATAGTAGTGGTGTACATGCATGAAATGGAAGTTTTAAACCTAAGCAATCAGTTATGTGGCTTTATTTTTCCTTTATCACGGTGAAAATAAATATATATTATTGAGAGTGAACTTTCAATTTACTAGAAAAATGGAACTACTAAAAAAAATTAGAGACTTAATTAAAGAAATAAAATATATCTAAGTTTTTAAGTAGACGTGTTCATGGTTGCACTAATCAACCCGATTACCCAATCTAATCCGAAGTGATTGGTTCAAGTCTTTGATGGTTTGTGTTGAATCAAGATCAAATTTAAAGTTGTTTGGTTCCAGCTATGATTTCAAATTTAAAGTTTTTTCGTTAATGTAATTTTAAATTTTTATGAGTTGATCTAAAAGTATTTTTTATTTTTGGTGGTGGTCGGGGTTCGAACCCCAAACCTTACCTATATTATACATTGTCCATAATACTAACTGAGTTAAGCTCACGAGGACGATCTAAAAGTATTTTAATTTAATTGAAGTGTTAACATTTGAATTAAACTTCAATAAAATTAAATCTCGGTATTATAATTTTTATAAAATAAATGTCATTATTTATATAATTTTTTTTTATGGCAGAACCCAAACAAACTCGTTCATCATCAAGTTGCCTTGGAATGGTTTTGACAAAAAAATTACATCTACTTCTTTTTTTACCCAACTCGAATCTATAAAATTTCAATGTAATGTATAAAGAGTTTAACCATAATAGACACAGTCCAACCCACTCTTCTTGTTGATTGTTAAAAACACTAAAATTGAAGATGAATTTTATTTTCTGCCTCTAATTTCATTTGGTAAACCAACATTTTCAAGAAGAATTTGTTTGATGAATCAATGATTAATGTTTATTTTGTATTTGTGTGTGTTTTAGGCATGGTGTTCGACAAATGAGGACAGGATGGGCAGATGGTCCTGAATTTGTGACTCAATGTCCCATTCGTCCTGGAGGGAGTTACACCTACCGTTTCACTGTTAATGGACAAGAAGGGACACTTTGGTGGCATGCTCATAGCTCATGGTTAAGGGCCACTGTTTATGGTGCTTTAATCATTCGTCCTAGGGAAGGAGAGCCCTACCCTTTTCCTAAGCCAAACCGCGAGACACCCATTCTTTTAGGTAATTAATTTCACTAATTAGTACTAATTGCCCTTTTGTTACAATCATAACATTTGATGAAAACATGGAGACAAGAAAATCAAGTTAGTTCCTTCAAAATAAAATAAAATATCAAGTTAGTTGTAATTTCTATAGCACCAACATTTATCGAAGATGCATCCGATGTATGACCGTATGACCGTAGTACATGATTGAATTCAATTATTATTATTAGGAAAATGCTATCTTGTGCTTTTAGACACAAGTTAAAAAACCAAATATAAACTTTTTTTTCTCTTGAAAATTAGTATGTGAATAGTGCACATTGTGAAACTACGACATATATTTTGAAACGGAGAAAGTACCTTAAAAGTTTAAAAAAATTATATTTTCAATATTAAGTTTGTTTATTAATTATATTATTAACTTCCTAACTTGTACCCTTATTAGAATACAAGTTAGTATAACCCTTATTATTGTTGTTGTTGACGGTGTCAACACGTCAGCGCAGTGTTCTATCTCTATATCTAAGTCATTATCATTGTTTTACTAGGTTGTTGTGATAGGTGAAATATAGATGCAAAAGGACCATTGATTTTTCCTTTTTTTACTATCATTATTATTTTTTACTTTTTAGACAAAGATTATGTTTATGATGACGACAAATTAATTAACGGTGAAAATAATGATGTTTAGGGGAATGGTGGGATGGAAATCCGGTAGATGTTGTGAGACAGGCCCAAAGAACTGGAGCAGCACCAAATATATCTGATGCATACACTATCAATGGTCAACCTGGTGACCTTTACAAGTGCTCTACCAAAGGTAATTAATAATTTCTAAGTTTTATGATTACAAGTTTTTTGTTGATGATTACATTAAACATGCATCGCATGTTTTGTTTAATAAATAAATTTTGACTTTACAAAAGATTTGACATAATAAAACAGGAGATAATCATAAAAGTGAAATGCTTTAGACAAGAAAACAAAGACCCTAGATGCTCATATAATTATATCAAATTATTAAAAGATATTTGAATGATTTTATCAAACAAATGGTCAATGGATTTCTTTTTTTGGTACAGGGTCTATTATGATGGGACCATTTGTTTATTCTTTTATATTTAAATTAAAAATATTTATTTATGATTATCAAAATTTTAAATTGATAGAAAAAGTTAATGTTATTTTTGTAAATCAAAGCAAGTCCAAGTTAACCAAGCTAAAACCAGCAAAAGCAAATTAAAATACCGAATTTAGATTCATTGTAATAACAAAATTACACAATTAGATGCATCAACTGATCTCGGTCATTAATTTAAGATCGATTGATTTTAAATTGGACAACTAAGATCGATAACCATGTCACATTTTTTTTCATAAGAATTTGATACGGCTGATTTTCTTATATTTGACATGAACAATTGACAATGCAGGCACAACAATTATTCCAATACATTCCGGTGAAACAAACCTCGTCCGAGTGATCAATGCAGCACTCAACCAACCACTTTTCTTTACAATTGCCAACCACAAACTAACCGTGGTTGGCGCAGATGCCTCCTACGTTAAGCCCTTCACCACCAACATCCTCATGTTAGGACCCGGCCAAACCACCGATGTCCTAATACACGCAAACCAACCACCTTCTCGTTACTACGTAGCCGCACGCGCCTATCAATCCGCCCAAAACGCACCATTCGATAACACCACCACCACATCCATTCTCCAATACCACAATTCAATCAAAACAAAACCAATCATGCCACCACTCCCTTCTTACAATGACACCAACATAGTTACTAAATTTAGCAGAAGCTTTTTTAGTTTGAGAAAAGCTGAAGTCCCGGCGGAAATTGATGAAAATCTCTTCTTCACAATTGGTTTAGGACTCAACAATTGCCCGAAAAATTTCAGAAAAAGAAGGTGTCAAGGTCCTATTAATGGAACACGCTTCACTGCGAGCATGAACAATGTCTCTTTCACTCTTCCAAACAATATTTCCATTTTGCAGGCTCATTACCATGGAATCCCCGGAGTTTTTACCACTGATTTTCCTGCAAAACCTCCCGTTAAATTCGATTACACCGGTAATGTGAGCCGTTCGCTCTGGCAACCTATTCCCGGGACTAAAGCTTACAAGTTGAAGTTTGGATCAAGGGTGCAGATTGTGTTGCAAGATACAAGTATTGTTACTCCTGAGAATCACCCAATTCATCTTCATGGGTATGATTTCTACATTGTTGCTGAAGGGTTTGGAAATTTTGATGCTAAGAAAGATACTTCAAAATTCAACCTCGTTGATCCACCTATGAGAAATACAGTTGCTGTTCCTGTCAACGGTTGGGCAGTTATCCGGTTTGTTGCGGATAACCCAGGTAATTTTTTTCCTTCCAAATTTACACTATTCATTCACTAAATGTAAGATCAGTATAAATCACGTGAATTAAGAAAGTTGGTTGCGACATTAAATTTGTTGATAATTAATAATGTTGTGTGTACTATAGGTGCTTGGATTCTGCATTGTCACTTGGATGTTCACATTGGTTGGGGTTTGGCTACTATACTATTGGTAGAGGATGGAGTTGGGAAATTGCAATCAATACAATCACCTCCACAGGACCTGCCTGTCTGTTAGGATAATTAAAAATTTCATGAATTTATCAAGCCTAGTAAAAGGGTCTAAATTTTTATTTAGTTTGGAATTAAAGTTGATTTTTGTCTTCCTGAATTTGGGAAGCTTTTATGTTTGATGAATTTTTCTCTGTTTTTATTTCCTTTCTATTTAGAGATTAATCGGGTTTAGAAATAAGGATGTAAGGTCAAGTGGTTTCAAGCTAAGATACCATCTTAATAGTCACAGGCCCGAGTAGATCAATTGATGTTATATAAATTTTTCTCTTAGTTTATGTTACAAATATATTGGAAGTTTTTAATACATATGGTGTCTCTATTGTTATGCCTACTATAATAATGATTTAATTTGTAAGTTCGGAAAACATATGCCACTATAATTTAGCGGGTAAGTATTTGGGAGTCGGGGATGGGGACGGGAAAGTAAAACTCGTCTCTACCCGTCCTATTGTCATGTCTGATTCTCTGCCTTACATGTTACATTACTCATTCAATTTTTTTTTTAGGGAAAACTCATTCATTTTCTATTTGTTATGTTTGTTCCCATTATGAAAATCTTAGGGCTTATTTTACATAGCTTTATTGGTTATCCCTTCACATTAAATCCAACTCTTTCCTTGCCATCCCTTCGCATCAAATCACAAACATAAACCCAAGACATTTAGATACAAGTAATAATTTTAGAAAATAAAAGTAATTAAGTGTAACCACATGTGTCTGTGTTGGATAACAATATGTGTTGGAAAACTAGATGTGTTCGTTTTGATGTGTATGTGATACATAGTTTGCTAGTAATATCTCACCAAAGTTAGTAGTTTTGTTTTAATTGCGTACTTTTGAATACTTTTTTTTGTCAAGTAGTCTAGTGACTAAAAATTCACCTATTAAATCAAATCATAAACTAACAAAAATACTAAAAAAAATTAAAATAATATTTTTTTAAAACCGATAAACCACAATTGCACCAACATTACGAAATGGTACATCAAACAAAATACAAGAGGCACCATAAATATGCGGCCACCCCACCCAAAAGACTAAACCTCCTAACATAAACTCCAAAGGTGTAAAACAACACCAGAGGAAAACACTTAAAAACACCCATAACCAAGAAACTGTCTCAATAAGCAACACTTTGAGTTCCAAGACCATTCTTGGAATAAACAAGATGAGATCTTAATATATTCAAACTCCAATGCCAAAACACCACCTTAATCTCCTCTACAATTTCATCAATCTCCTTAAAACCAATATTGAAAATTATGTCATTTCTAAATTTTTAAATCATCCAAAAGTAGCATGCCAAATTATCAACCATCCCTTTTAGAGCTTCTTATCCCTCACCTCCCTCCTCAAAAATTCAAAATTGACAAACAAATTTTGAGGAGTTATGATATTGATTTCAAACCAACACAACACCTTGGAACACACCTAGAATAATGCATTAGTTTGAGAGTTTTCTTCTATGTGACACATCATTAGCGCGAGAGGGTAGCTTCCCAAAATGGTTTACCCTTTTCTCACCACATTGTAACACCAATATAGGAACTTCCCCATTACAAAATTCAGTAGAGGACAACATTTCTCCAAAAACGCCTAACGAATTTGCATTTTCCATAAAATTTGTCATTTCTTCATCAGTCAAATCTCCAATATTATGCCTCTTACCCACCATCACAAGATCATAGTTTTCATTACCTAAACCTCGAAGTGCTTCTAACAACTGTGTATAACCCTCCACCAAAATTTCATGACAAACAACATTATCAATATTTAATTTCTTACCCTTAAACTCATCTATCAAACTCTCATCCAACATATTCTCTAATGTTTCATCTTCATCATCATCATCATCAATTTTATATTTAACATCACATGAATTATTAATATTGTTTTCATTGTTATGAACGATGAAACAAAATAATGTGACACTCGTATTTGGACGGTCCAACATTTTAATACCCAATGCCAATGCTTCTCGATCGTCTTGTCCACCGATGAAGAAAATCGCAACATTAAATGACAATTTAGTTGTACTCATACTTATTCGCGAGTTTCTATCCACTAATATCCCCACTGTACATTGAGCACGAGCTTGAAAATTAATGTTGAGGTCATGAATTGAAGTTATAACAATGTCATTACTCGTACTTTGATCATTTTCATGAAATGGAATGATGAGCAAAGGAACTGATTTATCTTCGGCGAGGTTACAAATGGCTTCATGCATGCTATTGCAAGGGGAAACATTAATATATGAATGAATTGTGACAGGACCTTCGGAATTTTTGGAGTAATTCTCAAAAGCACGTAAAATGTGATTGCTGGTAGGGTAATGGATGGACAAGGTTTTTTTGTTTTTCATATTTATAGGAAGAAGAATTGGTGTGCTTTTTCCTAATAACTCTGTGAGATGAATGACATGGACACATAAAGGACTTTTTTGTGTTGGGTTACAAACCTCTAACAAACCGATCATGCTACGCACGTTGTCATCATTGTGCATGCAACAAATAATGTTGAACTCTGAATTTTCAGGAGTGTTTTGGATCGTCCTTACTCCCCCGTCATGTATACTTCTTACCATTGTCACGCGAGAGCCATGCTTATACATGTTTTTTATCAAAGGTATGCATACCCCGGTCATCACCACCACATATAGAACCATCTGGCTGTATACTTCATTATTAATAATCTGCAAAAATAGTTGATGAAAAATCGTTGTAAATTTAATTGATTGTCATGGTCACATTATTTAAGATTGGAGTCAAATGCAGTTGATTCAGCCAATATTGCAATTGCAATTGTTGCGGTTATCTTGCAAACCTTGATATTGCAACAAAATACTGTCAAATAGGGTCGATACAATTGCAATTGTAAATATGATACCACTGCAATTGTAATTATGAAACCTAAACCCTAAAAAATAAATAAACATCAATGATGCAAATATTTTGAAACTTCAATTAACTATATGCGGGATAAAACAAAGTTAGATGACCTATCTATTGCAATTGCGGACGTAAACCTTTTCTAAAACCTTGTGCGTATATGATGAAATCAAATACAAGAAAGAATATGTTTTAAGTAAACAAGAAAGAATACTAGGTACCTTGGTATTTCTTTGTCTAGCAAAAAATATTAGTTCCATGATGCCCTTGATGTTTAATATAAGGCCAAGCACGAAACCATGTTTGCGCCTCATATTATATGTTGGTGCAACAAAGATGCATGCAATCACCTTTGCTAAGAACCCAACAAATAAGATACCCTGAAATATAATAGCCACATCCCAATGTTTGGTAATTCCTTTTAAATTTGTTGTTATGCCAATGTATGAGAAGAAAAATGGCATAAGCAATTCTTGGATGATTAGTTCACTTTTCTCTACTATTGTTGTTGCCAAGGGAGGTCCATTAGGCATTGCCAAACCAAAAAGAATAGGTCCTATAACAAAATGTAAGCCAAGCGCGTCGCTAATAGCTACCATAATTAGAACACCCAAAAGAACAAAGACAACATACATTTCTTTCAAAGGTTTTCCAATTGGTGTTCTTTGAATGATAAACCTTGCCATTGGTCTTACAATGAAAAAGAATGATAAAATATATAAGACACATAAACCCAAGGCAATGAGCGCAAATAAGATACTTCCAAATTTCATAGTTTTGACTTGTACTTGTAGTGTTATTGTAATCCATTGCATTATTTCAGTGATCATTGCTGAAGATAAAGCAATTTGCCCTAGCTCCGTACTCATAAGGTTGAGTTCTGTCAAAGCTTCAGAAACAACGGCAAAACTAGTAACCGTGAAGACGTTCGGGATGGAATATGCTGAGCCCGTTTTATCACGACCATTTGGTGTATACATTTTCAAGAGAATTGATGTAGAAATAAAAGATGCCAAGAAGGGAATTACACCAAACCTCCAACAACGTTTGGCTGCTTTTAAGGAGGTTGTTACATCTAATTTCAATGCATAGATGAACACAAAATATGAAGCTCCTATTTTCGCCATTGATGTTAGGAACGTAAATTGTTTCAAGGGATATAAAGTTTTGAACAATGTATCATTGCTCCCTAAAAATGTTGGCCCTAACAAAACACCTCCCTGTGAAAAATTACAAGTTAAATATCGTTAAGTTTCTTAAGATACTAATAAAAATAAAAATGATATACATTTATCTTCTAGACGTAGTTTAAACGATTGAGGTGAGACATTTAAAGAAGTTAATTGATAAATTTTTCTTGTTACAAAATAGTGTCTATAAGAAAATATTGTAAATTTACATAAGTTCTTTTTAGTTTTTATTTCTTTCTTTTTTTGGTAGATAGACGAAATGACAAAGCCATTATAAACTCACACACACAAGTGGAGGTACCGGGGTTCGAACCCCAGTCATGACATCTGACCTAACAATTTCGAAGAAGACAACTAAATTAAATAGAAGAGAAAAAACTAACTAGAAGGTTTAAATTAAAAGGTAATAAAAACTTACAAGGACAGAACATATGAATCTGGGTGTTTGTAGAGGCCTTAGGAGACAATAAAGCACTCGAGAAAACATGAAATATAAGATAAGTTGGCACAATGTGACAGGGAGCACAAAGTCTAATGGATTATCACCAATCCAAACGCCTAAAGAACCAACCGTTCTATTATTCTTGAAACAAACTTCGAAGTGTTTATCATGAGATATTATGTGTGGGTATACGTTTTCATGAGACATTGTGTGTGTGTATATGTATTTTACTCAACCAATTGATGGAGACAAAAAAAATGTTTCTTTCTTGTGTTTGTGCATGCAACAAATGCAAACACAAACGCTTAAAAGAACAAACGATGGAAGAAGACAAAAATATTTTCATATATGTAAAACATTATGACATTTTTTATTGCCTGTAAATTGATAAGACAACTTAATTATATTCTGGAATGAAATTTTTAAACACGTATGAGTTGGATTATGTGGTGTTTTTTTACTTATGTTAGCTAAAGAAATTGGAATGATGTCAAAATTTAATTATAGCATATTTTTTTGGTGAAATAACCGTGAGTTGGAGTTTCAGTTAAATTTGGAAAGAAAAGACATAGAAGACACGGTAGTTGATGCTATTACTGAACTAAGGCCAGTGTATCTTTTTCTATTCAAAATATTTTAATGTTGAAGGGTATTTTAGTGAACGATAAAAATTTCATATTACAATGTAATAAACAATGAGGTATGGATATTCTACAACATCTATAATCTATATTATATATGGATTTTTCTCAAATGTATTTATGAAAATGGAAACCTCACCAGAAATGTCGGCACATGACACTTTAAAATGAACCAAGCTTTATCATGCATTTGACGTTTATCGTTACTCCAAATTGGTTTTGGTAATTTTTGATGTCATTCTCTTTCATGCGATTTTTTTTTCCTTCATTCAATAGCTATTATTTTAAATTTCTTTACTTTTGGTATTTGGTGGTGCAAGTGACAATATCAAATTGCATGTGTTATGATTAGTTGACAAAATACATGTTTATTAAAATTATATGTGACGTTTTTTTACTTAAATATAATGTTTTAGGTAAAACAAAAATTCAAAAATCTCCAAGTCCTTCATCAAACTCATAAAATTATCAGCAACTCACACTGTTTCATATACTCACACAGAAAAAAGACACAATACTCATTGTTTTACCTTATCTTCTCTCATGTTGATGTGAAGTTTTTTTCTATTTAATCTATTTATTTTGGTAAAATAATCACCCAAAAATCTCTATCTCCTTCAACAAACCCGTAAAATTACCAACAACTCACTCTATTCCCTATACTTGTAATTATGATAAAGCACACATTCCTTATTTTTTTCTTATGAAAGAAAGGAACGAAAACCTCCCTCCATTTAATCACCATCAATCCACCTTTTTTTTATCATGTTATGCTATCATTTGATCTTGTTTGGCTAACCAGATCATAGATGCATAGATTCTCGCACTTAAGGGAAATACGTTAATCAAACTTACTACTTTACTTTTGGGCAGGGCAATTCAGCCCTGCATTTCTATTCATCTTTTATTACTTTTCACTTTTAAAATAAATTTTACTAATTATTGAGTTGAACGACAATCCATGTGAAGAACGATACAACTTACTACTTACTACTTGTTATGATTTAGTGCACTTGTCAATTTCTTCCATCAACTACATTATGGATGGTTGTGAGGATGAAATCATAGGTAATTAACAGTTTCGGTTGTAACATGCATGAAAATAGTTTAATATTTCATTTAATGTAAGCGTTTTAAATTAGCACATTTGTAATTTAGAAAGTTCCTTTAAAAAATAAAATTTTAGAGGTCGTTTAAATTAGCACATTTAATGGTCCGAGGTTCCTTTTTTTTTATTAAGAGGAAAATCAAGAAAAAGACAAGAAAAAAACTAAGTAATTCGCTGCCTTAACACTCCAGAGATATTCCCAAGTAAAAGGATATCTAATTGAGGAGGAGGAGGTGCTGTCCATACTTTCAAGGAGTCGGCGTTGGTAGCACCAAACTTGGCCAACCAATCAGCACATTCATTGCCTTCTCGTAAGGTAAAAAATGTGAGTTGATGGCTATTTTATAGAGGGGTGTCTTTGTTCCTTTCTTTAACATATATTGAATAACAAATATGCATTAAAGAGAATGACATCCTCAAGTCAAAATTTAAGATAAAAAATTATACAAATGACACCCAAAAACTAACAAAACAAATGATTATAATGTTGTGACTTCTATGAGAACCTACATTGAGTTTTATCATCATATTAGTCCAAGAGCAACAACACAAGTGAGATCGACATCACTTCTTCACCCAAAGTCCTAAAGCATTAGGTATATGGATAATCTCCCTAATATGTTTTTCTTTATCTACTACTGCATCCAACGCCGAATTTTAACTCACAATTTACACATTAACATCTCTCCATTAAGTATGAGACTTAATATTGGATTTTAACCGACACTTGATATGACAAATTTCTATCCTGTATTTGACACAAATGTCCATACTAGTATATAGTTAAAGGTGTACTATACATTAATTAATCTAATCATAAATCAATGTTTTTATGATTTTTATTAACTTTGAACCACCGTGTATGAAAAAATTATGAAACAAACTATGACTCCCAATTATTCACTTGCTACGACAGGTTTAATAGAGAGGGCGATATTGCATGATTAAAGTAAAGGTTTAAATGCACTTTTGGTCCTCTTTTGATTAGTTGATTTTGACCGAGTCAACACCCATGTAGCAAGTCACTTAACTGAGGTGGCAGACAAATGTGTAATTATTATTTAAAAAATAAAAAGAAATTCCACGCGTGTATTCTTGAAATTAAAAATAAATAAAAATCGGATGGAATATATAGTCTCACGTGAGACTATATATTCCATCCGATTTTTATTTATTTTTAATTGCAAGAATACACGTGTGTGAGACTATATATTCCATCCGATTTTTATTTATTTTTAATTGCAAGAATACACGCGTGGCATTTCTTTTTAATGTTTAAATAATAATTACACATTTTTCTGCCACCTCAGTTAAGTGACCTGCCACATGGGCGTTGACTGGTCAAAACCAGCGAATCAAAATAGGGCCAAAAGTTAGGGGGTCATAAAATTCATTTTTTTAAGGGGACCAAAATCATAACTTTTTGAAACATAGGGGGTGAAAAGTGCATTTAAGCCTAAATTAAAATAAGGGAGGTGAGTTGACCAAAAAAAATAAATAATAAGGGAGGTGAATGTTAGGTTAAAGACTAGAGCGGGTGTATGTATTATTTGAACAAAACATATGGGAGGTATGTGCTATTTGAACAAAACTAGAGGGGGTGTCTTTTTAATTTAATTTTGCATTATTACAAAATTCATTATTTTATATTTGGGTTCAACATTATATAAATGATTCTCTTAAAAAATAACTCTTGGAGTAGTAAATATTTGTCCAAAGCATGACACAAGGTTATGATAAAATCGATGTTGCAAGCCATCTCATCTTATGTCATTAGTATTTTTGTCCTTCCTACCTCACTTAATAATACTATGGGGAAGAATGTGAACTCCTTTTGGTAGCGACCCAATGGCTCCAATAACCATGGTAAACATTGGATATAGTCTTGGGAGAAGGTGTCGATGCATAAAAATCATGGTGAAATGGGTTTCAAGGACCTTACTAATTTTAATTTGTCCATGTTAGGCAAAAAATGTTGGAAGTTTCAAACCGACAAAACTTCTTTAGTCTCCCATAATTTTAAAGATTGGTTTTTTCTTTCTTGGAGCTATCTCACGGCCAACCTGGGTCACAATATGAGTTTTGTTTGGCGGAGTATTTTACGAGCTTGCTTAATTGTTAGTGGAGGGGCGCGATGATGAATTGGGTCAGGTACTTCTATTAAAAAAATATTGTTTATGATCGGAACATTTAAATAAGGTAAATATTAAAAACCAATAGATATCTTTTATTAAAATAATTAGTGTGAAAACACCATTATTCTGAAGAAGAAAAAATAATGAGTAAATTCAAGGTTTTGTTTCTTTTTTGACAAAAAAATTAAAGTTATATGTTAAAAAAAAAACCAATTCATCTTTTTTAATATAATAATATATCAATTTAATTTAAATAGTCAATGATATGAAAAGATTAACAATGCTCATAGCATAATAACTTAGGTATAAGACACGTTTTTCTTTCCCTCATGCCATTTGAGCTTGCATTTCCCTCCAATACTTCTTGCAACAACGTTTTTTTTCCCTTCTTTTTAATGATATTCATTCATTCAAATCTTACAGGTTGTTATTGGTTTATTTGAATTTGAAACCTATTTGTAGTAAAAAATTGTTTTTTAGTGAAACAATGATTCATTTGTGACTTGTTTAAAATCATGAAACTTGTAATTTTATATCTAAAGGTGCTTGTAATTCACTTAAAGATGTACAATTCAAAGAGGAGAAAAAAAACATTTTATTTATCAACCTTTTAAACTCATCAGAGAGACAGTAACTGAACCTGAATCTACTCTATCAAGCTTGTTATTAACCCTTTTATCCCCACCACATTGTGTCACCAAAACAGGAACCATTCCAATACAAAATTCCGTTGACGACAACATATCTCCAAATATTCCTAAAATTTGGACATTCTCTATGAAATTTCCCATTTCTTCATCTTTCAGATTTCCAATATTATGCCTCTTCCCGACCATCACAAGGTCATAGTCTCCTTCCAAACCACGAATTGCATCCATTACCTCAACTGCATCGTCCACCACAATTTCATACCAAGAAACTTTCCCAATCCCATATTTCATACTCTTAAACTCATCAATTAAACCTTCATCCAACATTTCCTCTTTTTCTTCATCTAGTGGATCAGTTCGACTTGAATCAATTCTAAGCACATATTTTCTGTTCGTCACAATGAACCTAAACAAAGATACCTTCATATTCACTCTTTCCGACATTCGAATCCCCAATGCCAATGCTTCTCTATCATCGGCCCCACCAATGAAAAATATCCCAATATGAAAATAAGGTTTTGTATAATCATCATTGCCACCAAGTCTTGAGTATCTATCCACTAATATCCCCAACGTGCATGGAACATGTGCTTGAAATCTAGTATTCAACTTTCGAATAGTCGTTGCCACGTGTCCACAATGGTCAATATGGTCATTTTCATGAAAAGGAATCACAATAAAAGGAACCATTTTGTCCTGTGCTAGGTTACAAACAGCATCAAACATGCTTTTATAAGGTGCTACGTTGATGTACGGAAGAATAGTTACAGGACCACGTGAGTTTTTGGCGTAATTCTCAAATGCTCGCATGATGTGGTTTGTGTTAGGGTAATTAACAGACAGAAATTTTCTGTTTTGCTTGTAATTTATAGGAAGTAAAACTGATGCACTTTTTCCTAATAGCTCGATGAGGTGAATCACAAAGACACATAAAGGACTTTCTTGAATTGGGTTGCAAATTTCCATTATGGCAGTCATGCCACGAACGTTTCCTTCACTATGTAAACAAGTAACAATGCGAAACTCTGAATTTCTTGGAGTGTTTTGGATTGTTCTCATTTCTTCATCAAATATGCTTGATGAATTTAATACTCGAGGACGATGCTTGTATAGCAATTTAATGAGGGGAGTGACGATTGCAGTTGTAACCACCACACATAGCACCAAGTGACTGTATGTTTTATCATCCAATAGCTGCAAACATAAACAAGGTATAATCAAATACAAATACGATCAATAGCTTAAATTATAGACAACATATACATGGTATGTTTGAAATTTACTTTGTTACTAAGTTTAATAAAGAAATCAAAGATAATATTTTTTTATTAAGTCTCTAAATTTTTATGCATCTAATAAGCACTATATAAGATTAACTCAGTATTTATTTATATACATTGTATAAAAAAATGGCACCGTCAATTGATCTTAAACGTTAAATCATTAATCATGCTTGACTTAAATCCTAACTACTTCAAAAATCACTCATATGATTTGATTGTGAGTCGCTGAAAGTGTATCTTTCATACAGACTACGGACATCACAATTACCACATTAATTAAACTAATGCATACCTTGAGTTTGTGCAATTTACTAAAAGTTATAAGGTGAGTTATGCCCTTGATGTTCAACATGAGGCCAAGCACTGTGCCATGTTTGGGCTTAATGTTATATATCATAGAAACCAACACACAAGCAACTATCTTTGTTATGTCTCCAGCAAACAAGATAAGTTGCAAAGTTACGAACTCTCCCCAATCTTGAAGTACAGCCAAATTTGTCTTCATGCCAACGTAAACAAAGAAGAAAGGTAACAGGAATTCTGAGATAATAACATCACACTTTTCAACCAATGTTGTCCCTAAAGGGGGTCCACTCGGAATAACCAAACCCCAAATCAATGGTCCTATAAGAAATGTTACCCCAATCATGTCAGTAATACCAGCCATAACTAGAGCACCAAGAAGAATAAACACAACATACATTTGGTTCACTGCTTTCCCAACTGGTGTGCTGCGTGCAATCAAGTTCATCATTGGTCGTAGAATATAGAAACTACAAAACATGAACAATATCCAAGAACCAAATCCCATGATTGAGAATTTTAATTCAGGAAGGTCCAATAGATGGTGTGATACTATGATGAAAAATTGTATACAGTCATTGAGTGTGGCTGAAGACAGTGCAATCTGTCCTAATTCAGTTGCTATGAGGTTAAGCTCCATCAAAGATTCCGACACTACAGGGAAATTACTGACTGCCATCGAAGCACTTAATGATCCACGCGAAGCTTCTAATTTGAGATGAGGGAAGTTTTGTGGTAAATAAAAAACTTTTAGGAGTAATGATATAACCATAAAAGAAGCTATGAAGGGTAATATTCCAAGTAGGCTAGTACTTTTTGCTGCTCTTATAGTCATTAGTAGATCCATTTTCAGTGCAATCAAGAACAAAAAGTATATAGCTCCGAGTATTGACAACACTATTAAAACATCAGATTGTCTTGGGGGAAACATGGCCTTCCAGTACATCTCGTTCCTCCCTAGCAATGATGGCCCCAAAATAATTCCACCCTGCACACATTTTTCACACAAACATAACTTAAGACTATTATCAGATATAAAAGTTAGTTATACTTAGTTAGTTTAATACACTAGTAAGTTGTTTTTCTTCTTATTAGCTATATAAGTCTTATATGTATCCGTGATATTATTGATTTTCTCAGAATTCAATATAATCCTATTTTAATTTTCTTTTATCAATAGCTTCTATCAAATAATAGTAATAACTATCTATAAGTTAACACATGCTTCATTAGGCTATAAATATATTAGTCTAAAATTAGAATAAGGTACAAAAAAATAGAAAGGAGATAATGGAAAAGAAAAAAAAGAAAAATCTAGTGATTGTGATCCATTGATGAAATGAATGGAGGAGAGTTAATTTGTCGGAACTTACGATGACGTTGCAGATGAATTTTGGTGTTCGTAATGGCTTGAGAAGAAAGCAAAGAGTTTGAGAAATGGAGATAACAATGATGACTTGGAACATTGTTGCTGGAAGTGCGAAATCGAATGGATTGTCTCCCAAGAAAATGCCATAAGAGCCAACATTTCTATCATTTTTTACACAAACTTCCCACACCCCCTGGGAATTAAATGAAAGTGAAACGGTTCCATTGCCTCGTGAGGTCTCCTCCATTGATCGATAAATATTAAACCAATTAATTCAATGTGTGTGTTCGGATTTGCGATGCGACCAGATTAATAACACACTTAATTTACCATTGTGTTTCCAAACACGTTAAATGACGAATGTGAATATCTAATGTGGTTCACTTCTGTGTTTGTGTTGCTGTGTTTGTGTTGCAGCAAACACAAACCAACACAAACACAAGTGAACAAAAAATTAAGCCCTAGCAGAAAGGGGAAAAATAGAGGAGACAGGGATGAAAGGGTTTTATATATATACCAGAAAAATAGAAAGGTGGAGGTTAAGAATCAGTAATACTAAGCTATGATAGACACGCGTTTGGTATTTTTGTCAAAAAGATTTAAATTACGACGGGGACACTAAAGTATTAGCCACTCATACAATAGTAGGAAATAGATATATGATCAAAGGCACGAATAATAGGGAGCTAAAAGATATACTTGTCCAAATTAATTTTTTTTTTAAATAATAATTTTGAAGAAAAAATATATATTTAGCTTGTGTTTGCTCTTTTTTCTTATTATTATTGAATAATAAATTGATTCAACCTAAAGTTAGAAAATTGCTATTTTAATTAGCAAAATGTATAACGCCTTTGTTGCATATGGATATAACATTGAGAAATCCTACTTAAAAGTAGCATACACTAATACTCCCTCCGTCCCTATATCTAAACATCCATTTGACTTTATTTTTGTCCTTAAATGTAAACCTCTTTTCAAATTACTAGATGTATTTATTATTTTTTTTCCTAAACATACCCCTAATTAATACTACTAACTTATCTTGAAATATGAAAAGTCAAATTTTATACACATACAACCAAAGGACAATTTGGTAATATTAACACACAAAACAGACACATTAATTACACTGACAACTTTTCTTAATAAAAGTGAAAAAGGCAATGGGTGCCTACATTAAGGGACGGAGGGAGTATTAACTAATTAAAGATGACTAACAATCAAATGTCAAAACGTATTAAATTTGACATATTTATTTAGTTTAAATTATATTGGAATGCATACACACTACAAGAAAATTGGTCATTTGCTACGAATCACATTGAAGCTAAATCGTAGATAATTTGTAGCAAACATGTGTTAGCTACGTATTTGTTTTGAATTGGCTACTGAAGCGGACGTAGCATGGAATGGATGGCAAATTAGCTCCACAACCTTTCCTAGCTAATCGACATCTAGATTTTTATGTTTCCTTGCTATTTTGTAGTTCATCCATAGTTAAAAGATCATTGAAAATTGATTTTTCTAGCTAAATAACTTGGGTGTATCACAATCATTTAGTGAGAGTTCTAAGGAAGAGAGAGAGAAGGAAAAAAGTAAAACACAGATAAAAGACCATTATTAATTCATTCAAAAGATAAAAGACTGTTATCAATGGTCGAATACATAACCTCCAGTAGACTAGCGGCTGTTTACACATTTGTAATAACAATTATTTAGGATGCTAGAAAACTAATGTTCAGTTTCTTCAAGGGAAGTTAGGTCGGCCTGGTCCCACCTCTTCCTGGAACAATCTCGAATACTTCTTTGTGCAACATTATGTATGAACGAAGCTATTAGACAATCAGGTGTGGTTAAATTCAATTATTATTTTCTTAAATTAAATTTTCATCGGTATCTACATCTACATGTCACGGTGTCTCTGTCATGTCAGATCTCTATGTCAGTGCGTTATAGATCAGAAATAATGGAATTTTTCATCTTATTACCATGCTAGCTTTGCTAAAATGATGATGGACTTATCTTGATGGTAATGCATTGAAGTTTAACATATCTCACTGTTGATCTAATAGACATATTTTTGGAAAAGCAATCTGTGGTAAGAAAGAAGCTTCAGTTGGTTGGTCTTATGGTCTACTGGAAATGCTTTTGGCATGCAAGTATGAGGAAGTTTCAGTGTCTGTGGTTGGAGATCTAATTTTTATATCTGACAGAGCATACACCCGGAAAGAAGTTCTGGAAATTGTAACATTTGTTTGCTTGCTTATTGTCATTTATAACATTTGTGGAGCCACTCAATATCACAACCAAGGTTTTAAAACTGTGGTCCTCTTCGGTTTCTGCCTCAACATTGAAAATCTTTACCTTTATACTAGCATTTGTGGAGCGACTGCAGAGACATAAAAAACCTAAACCTTAATCTTATATTGCGGTAACACACATATATTTTTCTAAAAATTCCAATGACAAGTAACTGAGATTTGTGTGTAAAATTTTGCAGGAGAAGGTGATGATCAATGCATTGAAGTTTAACATATCTGTACCAACATCATATGTTTTCATGAGAAGGTTCCTAAAGGCGGCTCAAGCAGACAGAAAAGTAAGTATGTTGTTCCTTGAGAAATGGATGATAGGAGATTAGCATGAAAAAACTATCCAAACTAGGCTAACATACAACTGCCTTTTTTCACATATATTAGCATATGAAGTAATTTGCTCCATCAGTTTGATGTTATTGTCGAAAATATGTGTATTATTAGTAGTATGGTTATGAATTGTACGTTTTTGTTCAAAGTTTGAACTTTATGTAGAAGATCTTAGCCTCTCAAAATAGTATTCACATGGTAGAATATGAGATATATCTTACATAATTGAATATTTCTCCTAGTATTTTTTGTGTTTGATCAATCATATGGTTTCGTAGATTCAGTAAAGTTGAAGGAGGCCATTACAAGGCTTGAGAAACAATTGCCAAAAGAGCAAGCTGCAAGACTAAGAGCAGAAGACAGTGCAATTTTACATTGTAGTTTCTTCCACAACATGAATCATGTTCCCAACTATGACTGGAGTGTTTTTGTCATATTTTAGTGTTTGTTGAAATGTTTGTTATGCATATTTTGCAGCTTCATATTCATGGAGACTTGATGTATTTTATGACTAATGTTTTTGTTACAAAGAACAAGTTTTTATGGCCATTGGTTTTTTTTTTTAGTGTATGCTATTTTTGGATCTTTTACTCCTTATATGTTATTTTAAATAAAACATATGCTATGTCACAAATTTGACTCAATATAGTTTCTGATAAACTTCTTTATCAAAAAAATAATTAAAAATGTCTTTTAATATGGTTTTTGGCATTCATTAATAGAAAATAAATGGTTGTGGCAGCTTTCCTGCGGATTTTTCTGCGGATTTTTCTGCGAATTGGTTCAGTTTCCTGAGGATTTACCTGCGGAAACAGCTATGCTGCGGATTTACCTATGGAATTACTTGCGGTATGTTTGCAGGAAACATTTACAAGCAGGGGAACTTCTTCCACTCTGACCAAAGGTTTCCTGCGGTTTCTAAAATCCTCAGGAACAATTACGCACGCAGGTATTACCTGGGAGTGCAAATCCTTGGCAAATTCCACAGGCAACATGTTTCCTGCGATTTGTTCACCAGATTCCGCATGTAATTCTGCAGGAAAATTGAGAGTATTTTTTTGGTACAAAAAAATTGAGAGTTTCTAGTATTGCTATAAATACCCACCTCGAGATCATTCTCATGGCATGACCAAAACAGACCAAACTCTAGTTTTCTATATTGCACTCATCGCAAGTACATCTTTGTTTTATGCGCTGGCACCTCTCGAATGTCTCTCAATTCCTTCCTTTTATAAGGAGCTGAAGACTTGAAGAAATTAAAAAAGACTCTGCAATTTTTATAAGTGTCATTACTCTGCCAAATTGAAAAGCGTATAAACATTTAAAATTTTCTTATCAAGTTCATATCTTAGAAATTTTAGTCTTAAGAGTCTTACTGATCTGTTTTGTAATTGCTTACACCTCCTCTGATTGTATTTCAAGTGTAAATTACCAAAAATTAATATTTTATTTTATTAAGTTAAATTGTGAGAAGTCTCTTTAAGTTGTGATTGAGCATTAGAAATCTTTTGCTTGTATGCTTGAGCATTTGGAAGTCTCTTACTTGTGTGCTTGAGCAGTTGTAATCTTTAGTGATCATATTGAAAATCCCTTGGAAGTGCAAGGAGACTGGACTACTCTCAGTTTAAGAGAGGAACCAGTATAATTGCTTTGTATCTCTCCTTTTCTCTCTATCTTTGTGTTTGTTTTTTCTGCTGCATTCAAAACCTGAATCAGACTCTGAACTTATTTAGATTTTGACAAGTAAATCACTTAGAATTTTTTTTAAGAGCGATGCTATATCTCCCGAACCGTTTTGCTCGCGATTATCCCGAATACACTTATTGTTACATTTCTTTCATATATGTGCAGCTATTATATTAAAAAAAAAACATAGGTCACCGTATAGCTCAATGCCTCAATCCAATTAAAAGCATATGAAGCTATAAAAAATTATGTTTAATAGCAGTTTTAGCCCCCTAATTTTCCCAAAGTTGCGATTTTGCCCCCCTAAGAAAAAACTACAAAGCCGCCCCCTAAGTTTTGAATTTGTGGCAGTTTTGGCCCCCAATGCCAATTTTGACTCGGTCTACGCTGACGTGGCACCCTAAGTGAGGTACCACGTGTTATTTATTTATTTTTTACCAAAAATTGGCCTTGGGGGCTAAAATTGCTACAGTTGCAAAACTTAGGGGCGGTTTTGTAGTTTTTTTTTCCTTAGGGGGCCAAAATCGCAACTTTGTGAAAGTTAGGAGGCGAAAATTGCTATTAAACCAAAAAATTAATAGTTAGATGTGAAGTGGTCGTGGTCTTGTATATATAGCTCAATTAATAATTATATAATGCACTTGTTCAAAAAAAATTATATAATGTAATTTTACATAAAAAAATAACAATGCAAGCTTTGACTAATAAAATTAATGCAAAGTGGATGGTTGCATGCTAATTCGGGACAAATTTGCAATCCACTTTCTCGCGAGATTCAACATTTCTCAAGTTTTAAAAAGCTAATACAATTCAACTCATCCTTCATTTGTTTTTCTGACCTTCAATTTTATACCTGAAGGTGTTTGTATGTCATTTAAAGATTAAAGATGTACAAACTCAAAAGGAGGAGAAGAAAAAATTTATTTATCAACTCCTTACACTTATCTGAGAGACATTAACTGAACCTGAACCTACTCTATCAAGCTTGTTAATAACCCTTTTATCCCCACCACATTGTGTCACCAAAACAGGAACCATTCCAATACAGAATTCCGTTGATGACAACATGTCTCCCAATATTCCTAAAATTTGGACATTCTCTATGAAATTTCCCATTTCTTCATCTTTCAAATTTCCAATATTATGCCTCTTCCCTACCATCACAAGGTCATAGTCTCCTTCCAAACCACGAATTGCATCCATTACCTCAACTGCATCGTCCACCACAATTTCATACCAAGAAACTTTCCCAATCCCATATTTCATACTCTTAAACTCATCAATCAAACCTTCATCCAACATTTCCTCTTGTTCTTCATCTAGTGTACCTGTTCTACTTGAATCAATTCTATTCACATATTTTTTGTTTGTCACAATGAACCTAAACAAAGACACCTTCATATTCAGTCTCTCCGACATTCGAATCCCCAATGCCAATGCTTCTCTATCATCAGGCCCACCAATAAAAAATATCCCAACATGAAAATAAGGTTTTGTGTGATCATTACTCACACCAAGTTTTGAGTATCTATCCACTAATATCCCCAACGTGCATGGAACATGTGCTTGAAACCTAGTATTCAACTTTCGAATAGACGTTGACACGTGTCCATGAAGGTCAATATGATCATTTTCATGAAAAGGAATCACAATAAAAGGAACCATTTTGTCCTGTGCTAGGTTACAAACAGCATCAAGCATGCTCTTATAAGGTGCTACATTGATGTACGGAAGAACAGTTACAGGACCACATGAGTTATTAGCGTAATTCTCAAATGCTCGCATGATGTGGTTTGTGTTGGGGTAATTAACCGACAAAAATTTTCTGTTTTCCTTGTAATTTATAGGAAGTAAAATTGATGCACTTTTTCCTAAGAGCTCGATGAGATGAATTACAAAGACACATAAGGGACTTTCTTGTATTGGGTTGCAAATTTCCACTAGGGCGGTCATGCCACGAACGTTTCCTTCACTATGTAAACAAGTAACAATGCGAAACTCTGAATTTCTTGGAGTGTTTTGGATTGTTCTCATTTCTTCATCAAATATGCTTGATGAATTTAATACTCGAGGAC
>Ga0315913_1000098_pt1 | contig 50885 bp, 41 predicted proteins | sample MpolsnodulesMG_FD_207736 | JGI IMG/M metagenome (GOLD analysis project Ga0315913, IMG submission 207736) | Medicago polymorpha root nodule microbial communities from Los Angeles, California, United States - small nodules | ecosystem: Host-associated > Plants > Roots > Nodule | place: USA...
TATTAAATCAAATGTTTTTCTTCAAATTTTTGGTCCACAAACTTTATGAGGATTGAACATGTGCTTCAAATTTAATTCTTTCCACTCGATTCACGGTCTAATGAAGGAAACTACTAGTAACACCAGTTGTGGAAAAATCGTTAATAGATGTAAGAAAGAAGGGATAAAAAGTGTTTAGTAATAAGAAATTCAGGTGTCATAGAATTAAATAAAAAGGGGAAAAAATCGACTCAACGTGATACATCATTTGTGTTGCCACAATTGGTTGTCACGGCCTCATGGGGACTAAAGAGAATAATCTTATTATTACAAAATTGGAATCTTAGAAAAATATTATAAGAGGTAAATTAGAACTCGTCAATGTGAAAAGAGGCAAAAATACCTTTAACCTTGTAAGATTAATCAACTTATTTCATAGTCGTATCAGACCATAAATTAGATGTAAGGTAACAGTCATATTGTATCTTAAGTATTGATGTATTTTTTTTGAGAGACTTAAGTATTAATGTATTATTGATTGTCTTTGATCAGAATTGTTTGAGAAGTTAACATATAGGTGTTTCCTTTTATCAATCTATGCACATACATATCTTAATAAAACAAATTTATGTATATGCCCTTCTATATTTTCCTTCATTACGTATATTGACACCAATCCTAGTTTATTCTACTCGATATATGATTGCTTATTGCTTACACATTATAAGATGAATTTATGGTTCTTTTATGCAAAACAAACTGAGCTTATTTAAGGTTACAATTGTAACTTGAACTAATTTATATAATGAGATGTTGAGCAAGCTATTTGATATCCATTGGATACGTCGTTTCTGGATTAGAATTACTATCGTATGAAGTTAATGCAGCAAAGTAGTTCACAGTTGATGTGGGATGAAATCCATCATAAAAAACATATTGTGTTCTATTCATGCATGGTATTGAATATTCAACACACATCCCATCAAATCTCACCGAACAACAAGGAGCAGCTGTAACTGTAAGGGTTATGTTGTCTTTTGCTCTCTTGTTCAGTGGACAAAATTTTGTACTCCAGTATAGCGGGTAACAAATTTCGGGAGAGTTGTCCAGTACTCTGCTCTTATTTTTGTTATGTTCTGAGGCTATCTTTTAGATCAAACGTGGAACAAGCGTTCTTGTTCTATCCCGTCTTCTATATTTTAACAAATCAAACGCACCCTAATTGATTATAGTTAAGAACCTAAATCATAACATATTGTTAATCTAGAATTTAATATGAAATGAAATTAATTGAAATGTTTACCAAGTGAACTCTCTAATTTTCGAGCAGTAATGTTTTATAAAGATTGATTTAGAATCAACATATAGGTTGTTGAATTGATTCACTAGAGATCTAAGTTTTTGGCTGAATATTAATGCATCAACATTCTGATTTTCGACACATATCCTAGTATTCCATTAGTAGTGATGGTATATGGAGTGCAACCTATTTGACCCAGCCCAACCAACACGAATTTTCTTGCCCCGACATTATGCAGAGCATGTCCACACCAAAAATATCATATTTACATATTGTGTAAAAAATAAATAAAGTCAAACTTATATTATTACAATCAATAAATCTCGATTCGCGTAATTTTTGTATTATATGCCAATCGTGATAAATCAAAATAAATCGAAAAATCAAAATAAATCGAAACTTATTCGAAATTCTATGAAACTTTACAGACCCTCTATATGTATTTTTATAGAGTTGTCTACAAAAAATCAACTCAAAATTCAATTTCTAGATCGACGTTTTGATGTTTTGGTTTCTTGAGCTATTGGCACATTAAAAATTCATATTTAATTTATCAGTTGTCGGAAAATTTTAAATTTTTGTGGGAAATGTTTTTTTTATGTCCTTAACATGTGTGCAAAAAATAATGAAAAAATTCAACCTCTATATAACTTTTCCGGACGCGCAGTTGAAAAAATATTGCGATTTTACGTGTTTCGGTAAAAAATTCAAAATAAATTGAGGATTAGTCGAAATACTACGTAAATTTGCAGATCCTCTGTATGTATTTTTATAGAGGTGTCTGCAAAAAACAACTCAAAATTTAATTTTTAGGTTGATGTTTTGATGTCTTGAGTTTTAGGCAAGTTAAAAATTCATATTTAATCCGTCCCTTGTCAGAAAATTCAATTTTATTTTTGGAGATGTTCTTTTTTTGTCTTAAACATGAGTGCAAAAAATCTTGAAAAAAATCAACCTCTAGGTCACATTTTCGGACTTGAACTTCGAAAAAAAATTGTGATTTTGCACGGTTCGATCGAAAAATCAAAATAAATCGAGACTTAGTTTGAATGTTAGGAAGCTTTACATACACCTCTATAAAAATACATATAAAGGATGTGTAAAGTTCCTTAGCATTCTGAATAAGTCTCGATTTTTTTTATTTTTTTTCGACTGAAACGTGCAAAATCACACTTCATGGCTTAAATGAGCCGGCGGTAGTTAACTGCAGGTGAGAGCCAGCGGTAGTTAACTGCTGCTAGATTTGCCAACGGTAGTTAACTATCGCTATGGGTAAATTTGTAACTTCTATGTATTATTGGGAAGTCATTGAAGTCAAAACAACAATTTTCATAGAAATATTTGGTTTATATGGAGTATATATATAAAAGCGAAGTGCCTGCATACATATTGTGCTACAATGGTGATTATTTTGAGAGGCCTTTTGCAGTAGTAATAATATTGTGCTGCAATCGTATATTTTTTCGAGTGGCCAATTGTATTCTATAGTATTATTTTAGTTCATTTTTTGTTTTTTTAAAAATAATTAAAAGGTCAAGATATACATTTTTGACAAAAACAAAAAAAAAACTTTTGCAAAACGAGTTGAACCTAACGAGCCGAACTGAGTTGTTCGTAAACTTTAAACGAGCCGAACTCGAGTTAGAAAAAAGATTCGTATAGAACTTGAGTCGAGTTTCGAGCCGAACCAATTCTTACCGAGTCGAATTGAGCTCAGAAAGGTTCAACTCAACTCGATTCATTTCCAGCCCTATGCCTCACTAATATTAAAAATATTGGTGCTATTTATTATCCAAGAAATTGAGATAATTTTTTAACAAAACAAATTATATTTTAATTGAAAATAGGTTTACTAGAGAAATTAATATTAATCTTGTCTTTCAAAGGTTCCAAAAAGTTAAATTATATCAATATAGTAATGTCATCTTTCTTGAATTGATTGAAAGGATTGCAAAAATTTCAATCAATATAGTTAAAATTTCTTACGTGCTAAAATTTCATTCTCTATTTTTCAATATACTAAGTCTAACATTTTTAGGTACTAAAATTTCAGTCTCTATTTTTCAGGTGCTAAAATTTCAGTATACTTCGCATGTCCTATTGTTATCTACTTCTCTAATATTTTATTTTGTTTTGGTGTCTATACAGTATTTGATTTATTTTTATATGTTGTCTAAAAAAACGAAATGAAAAGCTAATAAAATATCAACAATGAGATAACAAATTTTATGAGTATTATACAAAGGGTCCTTTTTTTATATTATGCATGAGATCCCCAAAACTCTAGAAATGGTCCTGTGTTGAATCATAACTCCTTAAAGATAGAGGCTTTGATATCTTTGCTGCTAAATATAGCTAATGCTAACCGTACTGTATGCTTAGAAATTTCTTACTTTATTTACACTACGTTTTGTCTCACTTTCAGTTAATGTCAATGCAATGGAAATAAGGGTCTGTTGTGCTTATTTTATGCTTGATACATGGATACTATAGAAATTACATACTATTGCGGTAAAAATTACATACTATTGCGATAATTTTACATGCTTGATACATTGATAGTAAGGAAATTAAGGGTAGTTGTGCTTCATAGACGATTTATTGATTGAGATAATTTTATATGCTTATACTTGAAAACTATGGAAATTAGGGACTCTGTTTATGTGTTGTTTTGTTCTGGAAGTGAGATATGAATAAAATTAGCTTTTGTTTGTTTGTAGAAATCTATCTTCTCAAATAATTGGATAAGTAAAATATATGTCATATATGAATCAATAACCTAGTGGTTAATGCCAGTAATGTTGAGTCTTGTTCCGTACAGTTTTGAGTAACATATATCAAGAGAAAAAATTATGTTATACTTGTTTCTATAAGAATTAGTAACCTATATGAGTTAGTATTTTATCTTCACAAACTTGCGGAAAAAAAATACATAAATAGAGAATGCACAACTTAAGAATAATTATGTTATACTTTTTTTTTGTGTGAAATAACACAAATCAAGAATATTTTTTTATCAAGATTTTAGATTTTTGGTCAATTAGAAAAATTAAATTTATTTTTCAAATATTTTTGAAGAATCATTATAAGGTTTCTAGCAACCTATTCCTCTACTTTTGAATTATTCTTTCTTAACCGGTGCCTCAAAGTTAGTAGATGTCATGAAAGTATTTATTTACGTTAAAATAGATTAAAGTGTAGTATATATTTAAGGGAAATGCTAACCGGTATCTCCGGGGCACTGATTAAGGATATGAAAAAGGAAATTATATAGTAGTTAATGCATTGAAATTGTGTAATTAATTTATAATAAAGTCAAAAACAGTTTTCTTTTATGGTAATAATTCCCTTTTATGGTATGCTTAACCAGTGCCCCAGGGACACCGGTTAGCAGGACCCTATATTTAATTCCTAAAATAGATAATTGCGATTCAAGCATCTTTTAGGAAAAAAGAAGTATAATATAGTCTAGTTTTTTTTACTTCTTTAGAGATGGAAGTGCATATTTTAATCCAAAAAGGAAGGAGACTGTGATTAAATCTTCACTTAGACGAGTGGAGTATAATTTAATTTACTCTTGTATAAGAAAATTGATTATTGAGAAATATCTTAAAGGAAGTGAGAATGTAAAAGCACGGTGCAGTTAACAATTTAAAGGAAACAAACTCTATTTGCCAAATGACTCAAACGACTTTTCCATTTGTTTTACAAAGTTGCAAGGAAAATAATGGGGCTTTAGAGGTAGAAAATTGCTTTCCTGACTTCTATTAGTTTCTAATAACACATGGAAAATACAAAATAGCCTCCAACAGTAGTTAACTACTGCTACGCTTTGGAAATACAGCAACTTACATTCAACCTTGTTTTTATCATTTAACATTTTATCAACATTTTTTTTATCATTCAATATTTTTTCAACATATTTTTTATCATTCAATATTTATTTCAACATATTTTTTATCATTCAACCTTTTTTTTTTTTACGGTGGTCAACCTTTTTCAGCCTCCCTTATGTTTGTTGCAGTTTTGCAGAGATTGAAGAGGAATGAAGGGGTTGCACTTTTGATTGCTTGCATTCTTAGTGAAAGTTTTAACTGTATTTTTGGTAAATAAAGAGAAATGAGTACACAAACAAGTAAGTGAAGAGAAAGAGGATTGCACTGTGAGAGCTCAAAATAGAGAAGAGAGAAAAACATCTAATAAAGTGAAGTTGGATAGTGTTCAAATTGGAGAAGTGTGCCGCCACCACAGTTTATTAGTTATTTATTTTATTTTTTTATAGATTTTATGTGGAGAATAAAAATGATGACTAACATAGTAAAAATTAACACATTATTAAAGCATATGATCAAAATTAGATTGCACAATTGGTTTGTAATTCAAAAGGTCCAAATATCTTTTATTTTTCTTCAATCGCACACACACATTGACAGTATTACACAAACAAGACACTACTTAAAAAAAAAATTACTTGACATATAGATAAAAAAACAAAAAAAGAGAAGAAAATAAAATATTTTTTTATGGTTCAAAATTAAAACAAGAGGTATAAAACAAATGACAAAACTTAGATGCATTTGCTTATATGTCATTTATACACATTTTTTAATCAAATAACTTTGTGGTAAAAATTCACCGTTTATTAATGCGAATAAATGAAGGTGTTTGGAGAATTTGAATTCCAACCTCAATATATATCACGGTTTATATGGTTATAATAATAAGAAAAAATAGATAATTTAGTTAAAACCAATAGAAAAAGCATAGAAGTTTCTCTCTAAAACAAAACCCAAATAATTCTAACTGATTAAACAAAAACAAAATCAATCGTTTTCATATTTATTTATTCCATTTAATTTTTTTTTTGACAAATTCATATTTATTTTGATGTTTCCAAGAATATACCGCAAACTCTTTCTTATTTTTACTCAATCGTGAAGACAAAAAAGATAATTTTTAATTTTTCACACTAAGAAGTAGTCCCAAGTAACAAAATATAATAATAATAATAATAATAGTATAAATAAATATCGCACTCCCAAACATAAAAATAAAAGTCAAATAACATATCTCACTCACATCACACGCGTAGTGAGAGATAACTCAAAACCCTAAATCGTTTTTTTTCACACTGCCGGTGTTTCTCTTCGACAAGGCTTCGCAGCCCTTCATCTCTGCTTCGTTCAAGGTACTTCCTTTCTAAACCCTAATTCCTTTTCAACCTTCCAATTGAATTTCTGTTTTCTTCTTTTTTCTTTTTGGTTATTTTTTTGTTCTTTCGATTTTTTTAGGGTAATTTACAAGATTTGATTTTTCGGTCTTTTTTTCGTTTTTGAATCATGGGTTTTTCGATTTGAATTCGGAATTTAGTGAAATTCTGAATGGGTTTTGTTATTTTGGTGTTGATTTGATGTTTTGGCTTGATTTGTCGATTGCTTGATCTAGTGAGATTTGTTTATTGTAATGTTTTGTGATTTAGGGTTTTGTTTGATATTGTTATTGGGTAGTTGTTGAATTGGTTAATTTTGTTGATTTCAGTAGTATGCGTGATTTTCTTTTGAATTGGGGCAAAATTGGGTATTGTTGTCGGTGAATTTTGGAGTTTTTTCCCTGCGATTTTTTCCCTGCTTCCATAATTCCCTGCGATCTCTTTCCTCTGCTTCCATATTTTCCTACTAATGCTATTTTTATTTGCATTTTTTTTAGATGTATGAATTTGTATAATCTTACGATAAATGTTACGATTTTATTTCCCCTTACTGATTATGTGTTAAATCTAGATTCTGACTACCATGATAGATGTATAATTTTCTTTTGATTATGGTGAATGATTTGTGGGCATTTGATTTCAGTTTCAGCATCATATGTTAAATTAGCTTTTTATATTGATGGTTTACTGTTTTAGGAAAACTAACTTTATTGGTTAAAACTATGAGTTTGATTTTGAATCTATGATACAATACACTAGAAGTCTAGAAGTGGGCATTTGATTTCAGTTTTAATATCACATTATCATATGTTAAATAAGCTTTTTATATTCATAGTATACTGTTTTAGGAAAACTAACTTTATTGGTTATAACTATGAGTTTGATTTTGAATCTTTAGTGTATCAAGTCTTACCTTGTTCGTGAATCACAACCAATCATGGGTAACATTAGAAAAAGTTATTATTAAAGGCAAATGTTTTCAACGATATGATAGTTTTCAACGACATGATAATTATGATTGAAAAAATCTTTACACTGACCAAGTATATGAATTATATCCTATAACTATATTACTCAAATATTGGAAAGTGCTGTAAAAAAACTATTGGATGGTGAGTTTGAGTGAGTTTGACTGAGACAAACATTTAGTTTACAAGAAAAGTAATCTGCTGCTGTTTGTGCCCCACATAAGTATTTTGTGTTGAAACTGATGGTGGCTTTTGTCTTTTTTATGAATTTGTTCAGGCTGTCCAGTCTTCACATGGAATGATAGCTTACCTGATTTCCTTGTGTCGGAGGAGTTAGAGCATTCTGGATTTTGAGAACTTGGAAATTTAGAGAGTGACCTCGCACTCACAGGTTTTTATCACCATGATTGCCACAGAGATTATTGCACCAGCTACAAAGTTGAAGATCAAGTTCTCCACCAAAAGGATAGAAGTTGTTTCTGGGCCAAAATGTCAGGTTGGAGAGAATGTGTCTCAACTTGATGAAAATGGACGTTGTAATCCTATCAAAAGGTCCTCTCTGCTAGGTTCAAATAAAAGGGAACCATCAGGGGATATTGAGGGTCCAAAGAATAAAAGGCAGAAGCTTGATCGGAAAGGGTCACATAAGTGTGCCACAATCCTCAAATGCTTAACTAATCATCCTTATAGCTGGGTGTTTAAGACGCCAGTGGATCCTGTAGCGCTGAATATTCCAGATTATTTTACGGTCATATCTCATCCCATGGATTTAGGCACAATTAAATTCAAGTTGGATAAAAATATTTATTATAGCAAAGAGGAGTTTGCAGCTGATGTTAGATTGACCTTTTCAAATGCGATGACATATAATCCTCCAAGCAACGATGTTCATTTGATGGCAAAGGAACTCAACAAATTATTTGAAAGAAAATGGAAAGACATGGATAAAAAATGGAACTTCGAAGATGAGCATGAGAAAAGTGAGATTGGAATGATTAAAGAACCTATGAGAAAAAGTTGTAATGGTACACCATCCCGGCATAAAGATTCCTTTACCAAAAGCTCCCGGGCATCCGAACACAAAAGAATTCACAAGATTAGTTCATTGGCAACAAGAGATGCTAAAGTAAGTTTTGTATTCTGTGAGGGAGAAAGACCTTATTGTATATGCAACAATGCAATATATTTACTGAAATTGATATGAAGTTACTGTTTCTGTCAACTTTTTTATCCAGTCACCTTAATGAGAGATAGACCTTTTGTTTCTTTTATGTATTTTTGATAGATTTCATTATATTGGAAATATTTTGTTCATAGGTGGAGGTCCCTAAGTTATCACAGATTCCTTGCAAACCACTTGAGAAGGACTTGATTAAAGGTACGGCACATTAAGAGTACTGCATGAGTTTATCGAGGGCTCATAGATGTGTATTCCATTGGCAGAAAATTTAACCATGATTAAGAGTAGCTCTCTGGTTCTGGTTCTATTAAGAAAAACCTATCTTTCATTGTGTCTTGTCGCATGCAAGTTTAGTATTTGTTGTGATGTCACATGCTGTTGTGTCATTTCTTGCAATTTAACTCTAGTGCTGTCAGCTTATTTGACAATCTTGTGGTTGCTTACGTGTTTAGTGTGTTATTGTTTGCTTGATTGACTTGTATTTGTGGTTTGACTTTGATATATCTCTTGAAGGATCTGAAGATAGGGAGACAACTACGTGCGGTGCTTCTGCTTTGAATCAGGTTTTAATAATATATCATTAGCATAATTAGCTGTAACTTTAAGATATTCCTGCTACTTTCAAATCTAAGAAGAATTAATATCTTTGTACCAGGACTGCCAGGCTAAATGTACATCACCTTTGCAGAGGAAATCTGATCCTGGTTCTGATGGTGAGAAGAATTATGATTTGTAAAATATTATGTTGTACCCGCTTACATTACTGCTGATATGGTATACTTGATGTTGATATTATGTAAAGGGGCTGTAAGTTCTTTAGATAGTGAACACGCATGTCCTAGTTCTCCGCATGCAACTCTTGCTACTGACGCCTCTTCTGTTGAAGGTCAGTTTCTCTGTCTTCTAAGTTTCAATTAATTCTGTTTTTGTGATGAAAATTGGTCTGATAGTGATAATTGTTTATTAATTTTTTATTTTTTATGTTTTAGTATGGAACACACCTGTTCTTCCTGTCCAGCTTTCACCTAAAAAGGCTCAAAAGGCTCTTCGTGCTGTTATGCTCAAAGGCCGTTTTGTGGATACCATATTAAAAGCACATGAGAAGACTTTTCTCAAACATGTAAGGCTTTCTCTCTACTCTTGCCTTAACGAGATGAATTTTTGAAATCTAGTGTGGTTTTTGCTAATGTATTTTTCATTTCACTTTCAGGGCGATAAAGGCGATCCTATGAATAGGCAGCTTGAAAAGGAAAGATTGGAAAGGATACAACGTGAAGGTGAATGTTGTCTCTTATTTGAAAGACAATTTAATTTGGTAGAAAATCTGTGTGCTTCTTTTGAACTGTTGTGTGCTCATCATCAGCATTAATTGTAGTTTCATTTTTACATTTGTCTTGACATTTCAAAAGAACTTGCTTCATGCACTTTTTCTGTGCCATGTCATCTGTGTTGCAAGGTTCTATTTATTGTGTAAACACCCTGAATAAACTGATTGTCTTGTACTCATATATTTAAGTACTCCTTCCGCAACTGTAAGCTTTGCTTGTTCCACACAAATTAAGTAAAAGGCTAAATGATTATCCTAGTCGAGAATGGATGTGGTTGCCATTAACATGAATGTAAAATGAAATATAACAACTTGGGAGCCTTACTTTTAAAAAGTAATTAGAGGTTACTGTTGGAAAAAGTAATTTATATTACATGGAAAACTGAAAATGACTTTAATTGTGGGAGGGGGCAGAGTATTGGAAGGTAATGAGAGGATGTTAACTTTTCTTTGAAGAATGCCTAGAGATTATTTGAAGTGACCTTTTATGTTGGATAGGGAGAACTATAATTTGATTCATTTATGATTATACCTATGCTTAACAGAGCAAGCAAGGATCGAAGCCCAAATTAAAGCTGCTGAAGCTGCTGAAAGAATTAGGGCAGAGGAAGAATTGAGGCAACGAATAGAAAAGAAAAGAGAAGCTGCACGAGCTGCAATAGAACAGGTTTTGTTTTGTCTTAACATCCATATTATATAACTTATGTTGTATAATTAGCAAAATGAATATTCACTCTTGGTGTCTTTTGTAGATGAAGAGATCTGTTGACATTGAACATAATTTGGAGGTTGTGAAAGAACTGGAGAGTTTGAGTGGGTGTAGGCTGTCTTACAAGGCCATGGGCAGTAGAAATGATCACAGAACTGCAATGGAGAGATTGGATAAACTTCAGTTCGAGAACCCATTGGAGCGACTTGGTTTGTTTATCAAGGATGATTATATCGCAGATGAAGATGAGGAGATTCTGAACGGAGGAGGAGGAGTAGTAGGAGGAAGCTGGGAAGAAGGGGAAATTTTTTGATACCTTTGATCTGCCAGTATTGATTGTTTATATCCTTTAGACAGGAAACGCACAATAATTATATATGCATATTGCTGTAGAATTAGGTCTTGGATCACGTGTGCCTTATTGTTGGAACATAAAGAAGTCCTGTTGGTATCTACTTGGAGGAATCCTCCGGCAAACTTAGAAAAGCACTGATAGACTTAGAATTGTATGTGATATAAAAATGATCAGATTATGCTAAAAACCAGAAGTATTGATCAGTTTTGTCTTAAATAGCTTTTAACTGTTTGTGCATTATTTTCTTTTATAACCATGTTATTGGTACAAAGCAATCATCGATAATTAATTTTTACCCAAAAAACCTGACTTGTTATCTTTGGTGGGTGTCGGAAACTTTTTAAGGGATTCTGAGTCTAGCTAACTTAAAAAATAAATTATTTTATGCTATTGAGTTTCGGATGAGCTTGAATTTGTTACGTGAGTGTCAAATATTATCACTTTTTAAGAAATCTTAAACCCCAATTTACACTTTTAAGGACCAAATTACACATACATGCGAGTACTCAATTTATAACTTTCAGATGTGTACTCACAGGATACTATTTGAAAGTAAATTTAAGTGTTTGTTATTGAGAGGTGCAACCCCGATGGTGCTACGCCAAAGTAAATTAATGTGTATGATTCTGCCTTGAAACAAAAATTATTTTTGCTAAAAGTGAGTCATTCAGCAAATTTGAATGTTAAGAGTCAATTCTAGAACCAAAAGGTCAAATTTATAGCTTCAAATAGAATCAATTTATTGAGACGATCAATTTTACTCATGAGCAACCAAACATTCAAGAAATAGAATCAACTAACATACATATACTTTACCAGTGGAGAATAATTTTGATCCGAGTTATGCCCACAAAAGAGAGCCCTTCAAATAATTTTCAGATATTAACAGCCTCTATAATTTAATTTCCAATTTCCAAATGAACTGCTTATTTTATTCAATTCTTGGGACGGAATGCAATTCAACATAGAATGCAATATTTTCCGCTCATTTCCAAACACTACGCCCTACATCCTATATATAACAGCAAGAAGGAAAGTAAAATAATCAAGCAGATATTCAAATACTAGGATGCACTAATTTTTCCCCATTCAATCAAGAAGCAATTAACTAAATCACTCTATTATTGATGAAGCATTGTCTACAGTCAAAATGACGATCCGGACACAAATCTAGAAATACAACTCAAGATGAGAGATTTAAAAGAGGCTAAAATGCATTGAGCTACATGTTGGATGTTGGAGGGCATCTCTCATGCACTTGCTTCCATGTAAGATCGCTATACAGTTCATACAACATATTTGTTTTTAGCAGCTCTGTCAAGCTTCTTTGCATCATCCTACAGAAATAGCACAATTCAAAACAGAAGTTAGTGTGATTTAAGATGAAGTGACACAGGCATAAAAACACACTGGCAGTTTTACTTACATGAAATATAAAGCCAATGGTTTCATTATAATCAAGAAACTCCTTCCACTGTTTTCCGATGCTCACCTGAAATATAACAGAAAGTTTACATGTTCCCCATTACCAAATGTTCAATCAGAAGATTCAAACAGACACCAGCACAAGCATAAAAAGATACATATGGTAATTTCTGGTCTCAAAAGTCGTGAGAGAAAGTTAGATTGGCAAGTTCAAGAGTAAATTATATGGAATTGTCGCAGCATATGTATAATAATCACACATTCATTCTCCATCTGACAAATTACAAGAGTTTTTAAATTCTCTTCTACCAAAAAATAATAGTGAATCATAAATTAAGTTTTAAAATTGCTGGGAGTTAGGCAATTTGTCTTAAAATCAATAAAATTCACAAGTGATCCCTGAAATTTAAATTCTCAATCACATTATGATAATTTCAGACTAAATTGATTGACCAAAAAGGTCTAACTGATTGAGGATTTTCAATATCAGAGGTCATTAAGAAATTAAATAAATTACAGAGGCCAAATTGACCAAAGTCTATAAACTTCAGAGACTATATTAGTGGTTCACTCTATCCAATAAATAAGGTATTGATGAAGAACAAGAAACACAGACATTGAATAAACAAAAAACGTGAAAACTGTCCATTTAAATAGCAGATGAACTGTGAATACATGCTTTTTACATTCATATTTAACAGCAATGATAAGAGTGAGCCATTCACATAACAACTGCTCATCATTAGTTTGAAAAATCATAATAATACTCTGTAACATCATAGTAGTCATCTAGTTTGAATTGTAAACAATAAGGTATTGGGAGAAAACAAGAAACACAGGCATTGAAGCAACAAAAATGTAAAAAAATGTCCATTTAAATTGTTCACGAACTGTGATTGAATACATGCCATTATAATAACCATCTAATTCTTTCTTTGGGGTCTCAGTCACATAATAAATGCACGTCTTTAGTTTGAAAATCATAATATTACTCTTCAACATCAAAACAATCTAGTTCCTATTGAATCAAAAGTAAGAACAAGAAATTACCTGAGCAGATTCATTAGCAGCATTCTTAGTCCAAATAGAAATCTTTTCTGCCCTACTCCTGACATTCACAACTGCTCCACAAATTTCATCTCCATGATCAAATTGCTCTCCAATCATTGCCAACAACTAAAGTTACCAAGAACAAAAACACACACATGACCAATTAGTACTTTAATTCATCACAAAGAATAATCAAAATAATACCCTCATAAAACAAATTCAATAGCCTACCGTATACAACCAGCTAGTATCAGATTTCCCCCTAGTAAATTGCACAGTCCATTTTCCACCATTAGCACAAATAGGGTCTTCCCATTTTGGTTCAATCTTATGCTTGAAACAATGGAAATCAGCTCCAACAGCCAACTTGCTAGGATGGTGAATGTTATTGTAAATGCTGAAAAAACCATGAAAATTTCAGTAACACGAATAACTAAGAAACAAGAATATCCAAGAAACAATAAATGACCGATTTTTTTATGACCCAAAAGACCTAGGGCATGTTTGAATTGGCTTATTTGAGCTTATCTAATGAGATAAGGTTTGTGAGACTGTTTAAGAGAATTTACGAAAACAGCTTATGACAATTTTCATAAGATAAGCTTTTTCCAACTTATTTACCTAAGTTCTCAAATATAGCTTATATAAACAACTTATGGCATATACAAAAACTATTCAGCGTTATTTTATTTTTTTGCTATAAAACAGCTCATGCAATCTTATACAAAAGCGATTATCATGATAAGCACATGATAAACGCTTGTGATATAAGCTGCAAATAAGCTCTATATCCAAACAGGTCCCTAAAGTGAAAAGATCGAAGCTTTACCTAAAAAATTCTTCAACATTGTACAAACAAGAAATACCCAATTAACTAAAAATGAATCACAAACCCTAATGTGAAAAATACCCAATTCACTAAAACTGAATCTTTTGACCCAAAATTAAAAACACCCAAGAAACAAAAAATGAATCTTTTGATTCAATAAACAATAAATGAACAATTTTTTCAAGACCCAGAAGACCAAAAGTGAAAAAGATAGAATTTTTACCTCCAAAACTCTTCAACAGTAGAAAAAGTGTAGACGGGTCGAATCGAACTACCCCAAGCTTGTTGTTTGGATTTAGTTTGAGGGTTATCGAACCAGAAAGTCCAAGAATTCTCAAGAGGGTGAGATTGGTGACCGGCGGTGAGGGGTTTGGAAATGGCGGAGGAATCATCGTCGTCGATCTCTCCTTCTTCGAGATCGTTATTGATGTCTTCGATTTTAGGGTTTGTGATTTGATCGTCGTTGATGGATTTTGGGGTTTCTTCTACAACCATTTTTGCTTGTTCTCTCTCTTTCGGTTTGCTTTGAATTTTCTTAAAATTGTTAAATGAGAAATGAAGTTAGAAGTTTAGTGGTTTTAATGGAGAAATGAAAGGTGGGAGTTGTACTAATGGGCTTGGGTTATAAGGCCCATGCTACATTCATTACATGTAAGAAAATTACTTTGCTTCCTTAGTCGAGAGTTAACTTACGCTCAACATTTTTCCGCCATAGTTATTAGTTAACTTACGTTGATATTTTTAAGACCGGTTAACTCAACTTAAAAAATGGTTGAACCGAATGCATAATGTCATAGACCAATAGGATTTATTGCTGATTCGATTCATTAATTCAATAGGATTTTTTTTTTTTGGTCAGGTAGCCTAGTGGCTAGAATTCACCTTATAAGGTGAATAAGTGGGGTGTCCGGGGTTCGAACCCCGGCCCTACATATAATAATCCATTGTCCTACCAACTGAGCTATGCTCACGAGACAAAAACGGAAATAAATCCTATGAGCATAGATTTATTAAAATGACTTAATTTAAAATAGACAACAAAATTTATTAATTGAACACAATTTTATAATATATTTATATTAACATCACACTTAGTAGTACAAACATGTTTGACAACTAAAGCTAAATTTGTAGTACAAGAAGATAGACGGAGAAATGTGAACGCGGGATGATGGAAATTGATATAAGCAACTCCATAACCAAACTAATATGAGATATGAGTTGATGTAGGACAACCCACTTTGTTCAATCATATTAGCCCACAACTACTAATACAAATGTCTATGTTAACCATCGTACAATCCTCACAAATACCGCAAAGCAACTTCAAGGATAATATAAATGGACAAGAATGAAACAAAAACATTTGAGTAAACCCTCATTTGAGTCCCTGAAAGTGTCTCTCACTATCACACCAGTCCTTGAATCAAATAAAATTATCAAAAAGTCCCTCATTGTTTAATCTGTTAGTCAATTGCGTCTTACACGTTAACTTGCTGTTAACTTTGATGACATGTCATTTAATGATGTTGATGTGGCACACTCACACGAATATTTTAATTAATTGTTTGATTTTTGGATGTTCAGTTGGCTTTTATTTTAATTAAAATTAATTTTATAACAGAAAAACATCAAAACTAAATAAAAGCAAATTCATATGTTCTTTCTCCTTCATCATCCATTGCTTAACATGTTCATCAAACCCAGAAGCTGGATCCAAATCCTATCCTATATGTAACTATTTTACGACATCCACGTAAAAAGAAATTTCTCACAAATCCATTCCATAAACTATTCTACTACTTGATCAAGCCTAATCCTCAACCACCAATTCTTCAGCCACTTCGTCTTCTTTGCCGTATATTCTCTCCAAGAAATTATCATCACACATAAACATTCAAACTCATGCCTTTGAATCCAAGAAGAAAATTTAATTAGATATTTGTTGTTGTTGTGATTGTTGGTGTTGATGAAGCTGAAATCTCTGTTGTTGTTGATTATGGAATGATAAAAGAAGGTTGATGGATGAAAATTTAATCAGAAATTTGTTGTTGTTACTCTCAACAACAACAACAATAAGGTTGTCGCTCTCTTACATCCCCGTAAGTGCTACTTTAGGAAAAAAATTTATTGGGTGTAGCAACACTAGTTAACTCTCTTTTCTTCCCCAAATTTCTCTCAAAAACCATAAATCAAACCCAACACAACTATAATCAAACCTTTGAATAAGCAAACCAAACCAAAGAAACAAAGGACAACCAGTGGTTTTAAAACAGAACCCATCATCAATCACAGAAACATTGAGAAAATTCGCAAATCTGAGTGAATCCGATCACAACACACAAACCCAGGACCAAATCAAACCCAGAACGCAGCTTCAAGGACAAAACAACCCTGATCCTAAAACAACGCTAGAAGGAGGAGAACGAGATTAGAACAGCTCCTTTTTCCAATCAAAAGATAACAGTGATAGAACAACAAAATCGATCCCCGCAACTAATAATTGGAAGAAGGAGAAGTTGCATATTATGACATGATGTGCTCGTTGTGAACTTCGGTACGAGGAACATATGATTTTTTAAGGAGATTGAATAATCTGGTTTTTGGGTTAGATGAAAAGATAATTCTGGAATTGGATGATGAAGGAGAAGGAAGGGAAAAACAGATGGTTGTTGCAATGTTGTCCTCTATGCAATTTAGTCCCTTGCCAACGTGGACAGACAAGAAAGCAGCTGAAGTGGCACATCAGCACCGTTAACAGTAAGTTAACATTCAAGACGCAATTGACTAACGAATCAAACAATGGGGGACTTTTTGATAATTTTATTTGATTCAAAGACTGATGTGATAGCGATGGACACTTTTAGGGACCCAAATGGGGGTTTACTCAAAACATTTTAACTGTTCGCAAAAGAAAAATAAGAAACCAAATGGAAGAAGGAAACACCGAGTTTTGCAATGAAAATGAAGAAGAAAGAAAGGCTACTTATAACCAAAGGACCACCAGGTTTGGTACGTTTCAAATTATTTAATTCGAGCCAATCAAATACATAATTTTTTTGTGATATATATATTGTACCGGTAGTTTTTGTGGTACACAACGCACAAAACCTTTTATAAATTAGTATTTGGTCCATTTGCAAACTACACCACATAACCATGCACTTCATTCTCAAAATGTATGCATTTTAAAAGTAGCTTGATTTTGATAAACAGTATAAGCGTAAAAAAATTCTATTTCTACAAATTGCATCAATCATATGTGTGGCTTTAGATATAGTTATGATTAAAGTCAAATATTTATGGATTGAGATATGTGATTTTGAGTTTAATTTTTTTTCATGCGATTTATACATGTCTTCAAGAAATATGGAGTATTTTTTTAGTAAGAGTGGATGAAAACAGTGTCCTTTAATTAGGATTAGAGCATCTTTTCTGATTTTTTTTTAATATATAAAAATACTTTTGAATATTAAGACGTTATAAATGTCGTTCTTGATCTCTCAAAAAAAAAAAATGTCGTTCTTGAGGATTATCCACTCAAACTTTTGGATTGTGTATTTATCACTATATTTTATCGTATTAATTGTGTCTTTAAAGCTTTTTATCAGCAATTAGATTTTTTTAAAGGAATATCAGTCATCAGATAATAACTTTCATGATTCCAAGGATTATTTTTCTGGGCTACCCTTAATAATAGAAATATGCACTGGTATTGGTTACTTGGTTGCTAGTTAGTTATATAACAACCTTAAAAGTTAGTTAGTGGTTGTTAATTAGTTAGATAGGTTTTTTAATTTACAATTAAGTAAACAGATAGTTAATCCTCCATACACCCATCAGTTCAAGCAGTGATAATAGTTGCATTGCATGTTTGACAGTTAAGTAACCAAGTCAGTCTCTATATGTATGAGATTGATCATCGTAACTTTAGCTTTTTATACATTTTCACTTCCCTCTCAATACAAAGCACGAAAGCTTGAAAATCATATATTTTGTGGGGAAAGAACTCAATGAAAAACTTAATAGTGAAAAGTTAAATAGATTTTTCAAATTAGATTGCCATCCCCACAATTTTTATAATTAAATTTGCCACTCAAAATTATAAGAATATATGTGATACTAATTTGATACAATAATGCCATCAGAAAATAGAGTAGAAGTAACTACTGTAATCTTGAAGAACAATCAAGGGTTTACTAAATCATTACTACAACCGAAATAATGGCTTAATTGTAACCATCGTTTCATCATTCAATATACTCATCAATCATCACCATTGGAGCAAAATGCAACAATAACACCTTGATAAGCTTTGCCTTCAAACAAACCAGGAACTAAGAAGTATTTCAAGGATGTAATTAGAGCATCATCAGCAGAAGAAACGTTTTGGCAGGAAATGTAAAAAACCAATATTAACAGCAACACAAAAGTTAAACATGTACTTATTATCATATCAAAATTTCCAACGGTGTCCTGGTCTTTGGCACTCATTAAGCAAGTAGAGTAAGTAGGATTAGACTCCGGGAATAGGATACTGAGTAGCAAGAGCTTCAACTTTCCTCCGCAAATTTGAAACCTTGTCTCCCAAAGGAAATTCAGGAGCTAACACAAAGTTTAGAAAATCTTGAACCTTTGTTCCTGAGACCAAACTTTTGGCTTCGAGACTTATCTGCACACCCTCATGAATTAAGTCTGCAATTAGTTCAAATTCTCTCTCACCAAGTCCTCTTGTTGTCATTGCTGGTGAACCGATGCGGATGCCTCCGGGAACCAGGGCACTCTTGTCACCTTTTGTAATAATTAGCACATGTCAGTAATAATCACAACAAATAAGCAAAAATGCTAAGGGGGTGTTTGGTAGTGGGATTTTTTTAACTCTCTTAAATTGGAATCTTGAACTGTCATGTTTGTATGAATGTTTTAAAAACAAGAAATTAACATTCCTAAACATTCACAAGATGGAATGGGAATCCAAAAATCACATGGAGGTGAAAAACTTGAAGCATGCGAGAAACCCCCTTGCATTCCTAGGAAACATGATTCCTATGGATGAAAAATGACTCCACATACCAAACACTCCCTAAATCATATCCAACAAACAGCAAGTTACTCACCAGGCACTGAATTCTTGTTGAGGGTTATAGAAGCCATGTCAAGAATTTTCTCCACCCGAGCACCATCAATACCCTAAAGGACGTGATGTTATATGAAATACAGTCAGGTACTAAAAGGAATATACATCAATAAGAAAAATCAAACCTATTTTCACACTAAAAAACACGCCAGCAATTTACATAGAACTACAAATTTTTCAGAAAATTTCACACCCTTATTTCTATAAAAGACTAGGGTGATTATCATTTTATTGACAAAGAAAAGAGCAACAAGCTTACCGATGGCCTCAGATCAACAAGAACCAGGTGATTATCACTACCACCAGAAACCAGTTTATATCCATGCTCAACTAACCGGTTAGCAAGAGCTCTACAGTTAGCAACCACCTGCACGATGATAGGTTTGGGAGTGTTATTGTTACAAAGTGATTTAAGTCAAACTCTAACCAATGATGAAAAGGGACACTACTATACCTGGTTTTGGTAATTTTTAAAATCTGGAGACTGAGCATACTTCAAGCAAACTGCTAGTCCTCCAATTGTGTGGTTATGAGGACCCCCCTAAAAAATTCTTCACTATATTAAAATCACAAACTAGGAAGATAAAGAAGATAAATGCATCTGACTCAATTGGTACATAGGATTCATGCACTTTCTCAATCAGAATAGTTAAAAAAAAAAAACTAATTAGAGGATATTCCAAATTTACCTGTAGACCAGGAAAAACAGCATTGTTAATGGCAGACTCCAGACCAACTCCATGCACAGCATCTTTCTTGAAGAATATCATACCACCTCTAGGACCTCTCAAAGACTGGAGGAAGTCATGAGTGTTGTGAGTATTACAAAGAAAAGTACCGACTTCACAACTTCAAGTAAATAGAATTATGTTTTTAAACCAAAAAAAGCAAACTATTTCTCTTCAATTTTGAGTGGAAAAATACAAAGAAAACACAAATATCTCAAGTCAAACCTTGTGGGTTGTGGTGGTCACAATATCAACAAACTCAAAGGGATCAGCAAGAACAGAAGCAGCAATAAGCCCACTTACGTGAGCCATATCCATCATTAGAAACGCACCTACTGAATCTGCAATCTTTCATTTGGCATATAAAGATGTAATTAGCTATTTGTGAAGAAAAAAACCATACGATGTAGAGAAGCAGATAATGATGATTATAATATCAGAAAATGCTCAAGCACAGAACATACTTTTCTAAAGCGGGCATAATCAATGTCTCGAGGATAAGCACTGGCACCAGCAATAATGAGTTTTGGTCGGAAGAGAGCAGCAGTTTTCTCCAGCATATCATAATCAATAACACCTGTTTTCATTCCAAAGTGGGTGAAAGAAAAAATAATTCCAAGTTATTCCACAAATAAGCCAATATATCTGAAACAATTTTAATGACAAAATATAAGCACCTGTGGATTCATCAAGTCGATAAGGCATGGATTCAAAATAAATTGATGTGCCTGATACACGTCTTTTAGCTGTCATGAATCCATGAGATAAATGGCCCCCATGAGGCAAATCCAAACCCTGGTAACATATCATTACACATGAATGCTATCAAAATCGACTTCCAATTTGGAAAAGCCAAGATAACGTGTGAGAAAAATAGTTTACCATTATACGATCATGTGGTTTAAGAATTGCGGTGTATACTGCAAAATTAGCCGGGGAACCAGATAATGGTTGAACATTTACACCCCACTTGTTACCATCTAGATGAAATGCAGCCAATGCCCTTTGTTGGCATAGGATTTCGAGCTCATCAATGTGCTCATTGCCACCATAATACCTTACATGTAAATGGGATCCAATCAACAAAATTGCAGAAGAGGGAAAAAAGGAAACTTCAAGTAAAACACCCATTTCTAGAGAAAAAAGTAAAAATAGATAAGAATTTACCTTTTACCCGGCAAACCTTCCGAGTACTTGTTTGTGAGGCATGAACCAACTGCTTCCATCACTGCCTTAGATGTAAAATTCTCAGAAGCAATAAGTTCAAGACTTCTGAATTGACGGTCCTTTTCCTTGTTAATTATCGCATGAACATCAGGATCAGCTTCACTCAAGCCATAGTCCAGGAAGCTAGATCCATCACCTGATAATTAGCACATAATTCCATGAACAAGAAAGATCACCAGATGCGCATATATATTTAAATATCGGTATACAGAATTCAGGTATATATTGACATAACGCTATCAAAAATTTGAATTTTATAATGATACTCAACACCAAATGAGCAAAAAAATGTACAGAAACAAATATCCCAAAGATGCTTTAAGTAAAATATAATGTTGTTCACATTGAGCTTATCTGTTGACATAAGCACTTGCGAGACTGTTTGGGAGAACATTCAGCACCAGCTTATGACAAATTTACAAGTCCATAAGCTGATCTCAACTTATTTATATAAATTCTTCAACATAGGGTATGTTTGGTACCAATTTTATAAAAAAAAGTGACTTTGATACTCAAAAACTTGAGATTTTTTTTCAAAAAAGCATGAGTTGTTTTGTGTTTGTTCACCAGCTTATAAAAAAAAAGTTTATATCTTATATGAAGAAAGAAAAAAAAAGACTTCATTTTATCTCTTGTTAAAGAATGATATAGCTTGTCCACAAGCACTTATATACAAGTGTTTATGCTATAAGCACTTAATTAAGTTGTTTTTTCCAAACAGGGCCATAAATTACTAATGAAAATAAAAACTAAACTGAATTAAAGACTGTGATACATAACAATATGCGTACAAAATAATAAATATATATAGATTGCATGTTGCAGTAATATTCAATTAAACTCAGACAATTTATATATACTATCTATCTTAATTGTTAGACACTATAAGTAACGAAGGCAGAAGAATATTAAAGAAAATAGAGTAGAGAGAGAGAGAGAGAGAGAATTTACCTCCAATTCTTTTAGGGAGAGAAGAAGGAGAAGAGGAAGAAGATGATGATGATTTCCCAAAAATTGTTTCATGAAAAGATACTTTGGAACATGGCTTGAAATGATTATTGTGGTTGAAATGAAGTTGAGGTAAAAGGGTTCCATGAGAGAAATTATGAAGCTTAGTAGAAGAAAGAGGTGGTTGTTGCAAAGAACCTATCATTGATGCAACTCCACTACACGCCGCAGGCATCGTTATGGATTAGGGTTTTGCTGACTCAGAACACACACACGCTGAAGAAGAAGAACAAGAAAGAACAGTAGCTGCGGCGCGGAGAGTGGACAACGACACAACACAACTGAGAGCACAGACATACATACATAAATAGTGGAAGTCAATTGTCTAACGTTAGAGTGGGAAAGCTATGGTGTTTTTTGCTTCTTTTCATCTCTTTGATCAATCTAATGTACTATAACATGCCACGTCTACATTCTTTTCTGTCAAAAATTTCAAGTTAATTTATGTTTTGTTTTCGAGTTGGGTTTTAGAGGGAAAGAGAAGAGAAGGAAATAGTTATGAAAAGGTAAATCCTTGTTTGAGAGTCTTTAAAACATAGGGAAAGGTTTTGGGGGGTTTTGAAGGGCTTCATTTGTCCAATTTTAAAGTTTTCCAAATTGGAGGGTTAAACATACAAATTGACAATTTTGTCCTCATAATAATTCAAAATTCCAATTATAATTTACAAGATAAATTACAAAGTGTAACATAATGTATTGATTTTAAGAGAAAAAAAATGGTAAAATTGTAAAATTATCACATAAGCCCTCCATTTTCTTTTCTTGTTAGTTTCTTTAACTCCCAAACAAGGGAAAGACTTTCCCTCCTTTCTCCCTTCTCTTCCCTTCCCCTCCTAAGCCTTTCCTTTCTCTCCCCTCAAAACTCGCAAACAAAACCTTAGTAAAAAAATGGTAGGTAAACAAAGTGATAAACACCGCGGGTTTAAACTTGAGTGAAAATGTTCAATCTCTCACAATTTTAACATTGTGAGTTCAATTGGGCGTTATAGACAATTAGTAAGATTTTTTTTTTTTTTTTATGTATAGTAATAGATAGTAATTAGAAAAAACGATGGAAGAATCCAAGTCGTAAAGAACTTGAGCTCTTTAAGCATGTGACTAGGGTATGATTTATTCCTTATGCGTATGAAAAAATCTGGTTGAGAGGAGAGAATCCACCTTGTGTATTATATAGGTTCTCCGACGGAGATTAATCATTGTTAAACAACAGTGAAAACTTCGTACCAATATCATGATAACTAAAAAAAAATCAACTGATTTGTCAAAAAAATCATTTAATTTTTTTTTTTGAATTAGAGATAATAATTTTACATTTTGTTTTGTAACCAAAAAAAAATCATTTTAAACATTTAAAGTAAATGTTTGTTTTGTAACAAAAAAAAAATCATTTTAAACATTTAAAGTAAATGTTTGTACCAAAAAAGAGTAAATATTGTTTTATTAGACACGAGTTCGGATTCTCTCTATTGAAATTTTTTTTCTCAGTTGAAATTAAGGCATCAACATGACAGAGATAAATTTTTTTTTAAAGGGTCATGTTAACTTGTGCCCTCAGGACACATGTTAAACATTAATGTCATTCCATTAATAGTAAGAACTTATTGAAAAAAAAATTAATGTTAGACATTTTAAGCAATAAATTAACACAATTTCCAATAAATAATTTCTATTATTGGAATTTAACATGTGCACTAAGGGCACAAGTTAACATTTCTCTTTTTAAAAAGATATATGATATATTGATATTCAACATGACCATCTTTAGAGCTGTGAGAGCTCTCATTTTCTCAACAATCTCAGTATCTCACTCGCCTTATATAATTGACCACAAAATGTTCAAAGATTCTAGAGCTCGCAGACAAAACATTCTCTAACGTAATTCCACCAACCTTAAGTATAAATTAAAAAAATATAACATATACTCCTTTAGCTGTTATAATTAAGACAAAACACTCTTATTCATCTTGCCATCCTTGGTATTTCTTCTAACAAGCTAATTTTTGCTACTTCCTGTTTCTTTTTTTCTTTCTAGAGTTCTTCTCTATCGCTGACAAGTGACAACCTCTTCATTGGAACAATTTTGAGTTAAGTAATTTCGAACAATTTTGAGTTAAGTAGTTTCGACCTATGTTTGATATTATGGTGGATATCTCATAATCACGACGTGGCATTTGATATAGGCGTCCTTTTTTAATCCTTAAATATAGTTGCAAGTGAGCAAATTCAACAAACTAAAAATGTTAAGGTTCGTACAAAATTGATTCTCACTTCAGAAGTTCATCAGTACTTGAAAATATTTTGTTAAAACTATAATTATCTTAGATACTTAAAAATAGATATAACAATAAAATTACATATATAAATGTAATTAGAAATGCATATTCACTTGTTAATTATAAACCCAAATTTTCTTTCTTTAGCCAACCAAAGAATAGAAAGTTATATCGCATTTTTTTTCCTTTCAAACGGGTTAACCTCATTCATACACGTTTGATCAGCTAGAACAGAATCAGATTCGTTTCTTTAAGAAAAGTCATAGCATCTCAACCAATGACAATCTGCTGCATCAATCAACTACATACCAACAAAAATTGAATCTAACCCTTTTCATTTCCTTTTGCCAAAAGGACATATTCTTTCAATGACATAAAGAAACGAATTTAATCAAGTTATAAATGCTTAGTGTTTCCATTGTTCTACAAAGATATTTATGTTGTTATAACTTATAACTCATAACATAACATCATTGATATTCATCGTCCAGATCAACAAGTATCTAGCCACAGAATTTCATATGTAACTTACATCGACTCCGGGACCAAATTATTCAATTGCATGATATTTTCTAGCTATCCAACTGTATTCTTTTACGCTCGAGAGGCAGTGTTATCCAGTAATAAAATAAAACCATTCAATGTATTTTCACCCGACATGTGAAAGACCTCCACCGCTTTCAGCGCGTGTCCTATAAAAGAGGAAAGAAAACAAGACTAAGTGCAATGCAATAACACAAGAAAACTATGCTTCATATGGGCATTGAAAGCATCATGTATGCAATATTTTATCAATGAGCATTGTGAATTTGCAACCAACAATGCATTTAAATTTTGAATTGGTGACCCTCTAAACTGATCTACCGAGCCATGGCCATCTTTTACAGGTTCTAACAATTGGGTTTGGAATTTTTCATATTACTTGAAAAACTAATTGCAGAAGCTATATATAAACTAAGATCAACGAGAACATAAAACGATTCTAGTTCTTTAGGACAATGTTTTATGATATGCTAAAAGAACAAGACAAGTTGCAAAAAAGCAAAAGCTAAGATTAAGAATGCCTAAGGTAAAGTACACAACAGTGTTGTTTAGTCACCATCATTTAGATGAATGTCATGGAAGGATATAAAAATAAAGTGATATTATGATGATGTCAAGAGTTCAGTACTTACTTGTGATCAGAAGGATTTGGCATAAGCTCGTAAACAATAGTGGCAACAACATCCCTCTTTAACTATACAATAAACAATGAAGTTAATAGTCAGACTAAACTATAAGCATCCAACAGCCCTGAGCTTTATGGTAAAAAGAGTACCCGAGTAGCTTCGCCTTTAAGGCCAATATAGTGTATTTTGGTAGTGTCACCTCCAAAATTATCAGGAAAGTGCAATGTAATATTTCCCACACCTTGAAATTTAGAATACCTAATAAAAAGGATTGATGCATTAAAAAACCATGCTGGCATAGACACAAGAAAACTCCAATGCGATGAGCAATGACACAAAGCACTAGTAGTGCCTCATATTAGTGATAGTATGTGAATATACAATATTCATATCCCAAAGCAGTTGAATTTCGTACGTGAATTATTGTCTCAATGAATAATTCACAATGTGATGGAATAACTAAAATGATAAATTGGTAAATGATAATGATTACCTTGTCTGGTATTCCAATACTCCTTGCAAATTCTCAGCCAAATCCCATTCCTTCATTAAAAATAAATAAATCAGTATTATACAAAGCTGTGGTGTCGATTTGTCAATTAATTCCTTGGAAAATTTGAAAGAAAATATACCTGAATGGCTTGCATGCTTTGTGCATCTGAAAAGTCAATGCCATCTCTATTGATGAACCTAATTCAAGATGAATTTCTCAGCATTTTGGGTAGAGAATATTTGAAATAAATATAAATTATTGTTGAAATAAGCCTTGTTGATCCAAGCACTAAATGCATTGCCTTTATCCAAAAGTCAGTAATAGAAAAGTGGTTGAAAAAACATTTACTGTTTATTGATCTTTCCTCTTACAATATCTCCTCCCAAGGTTAAATCCCCGGTACATTTATTAAAGAACAGGAAAACAAAGGTTTACTTGTAATAAATGCACAAGAAAATTCAATTTGCAGAAGCATCTATCAAGATATTTATATTTATCACCCTGATATCCAACCAAGGATATAAGAACTCAATCATACAACAAAGGACAGAGAATATAATTCGCATGAGCATGAAACAGCACAGATGATGGGGGATATGATGGTAAAGAAGGTAGTTATCTAAAAACAATGTGTGCCACATGAATAACTCAAATTGATTTCACAGGTTGGACTCTAGGAAAACATAGAGATCACAATTTTGAGCCAATCATAAATGATAAGTGTCATTGAATGGATCTTCAAAATAGAGAATTGATAAAGCAATAACGTCCATTTTAAATTTCGTTGATGTCAATGCCAGGCATAAAAGAAGGTGGTGCTTTCCTCTGATCTTAAAACGGAACTATTTTACGGAATTAGTAGCATCAAAAGTTGTGCATGAAAAAAGGCCACCAAATACAATAAAGCTTCTTCAAAACCATAACAACTTACGCTCTCATCTTGGAAGGGCTTGTTCCATCAGCTCCACCAACTATGGATATGCTCTTAATCTTTACGTCCGAAGTGAATCTATCGCACAAAGAAGCATAATAGGTCATACAAGAATTAGCAAGACCAATGTTATAAATAAAAATGGAGAATGTGACAATAATTGTAAATTTGGGATTACTGTTTTTAGCAGAATGCTAACCATACAAATCTCAATTTGGCAAAATAAATGATAAAAAGAAGCATTATCCAATGCATATTAAAAAACAAAATCCCCGTGAGCTTAGCTCAGTTGGTAGGGATATTGCATATTTTATGCAGGGACCGGGGTTTGAACCCCGGACACTCCACTTCTCCACAATTAAATTGTGTGAACTCTATCCAGAAGTCCTAGCTCAACTGGCAAAATGCCGAAATTGTTAGGCCGGATGCCATGACCGGGGTTCGAACCCCGGTACCTCCACTTGTGTGTGAGTTTATAATGGCTTTGCCATTTCGTCTATCTACCAAAAAAAAATAAAATTGTGTGAACTCTAGCCACTAGGCTACTTGACCAAAAAAAAAAAAAAAAAAAACAAAGCCACTCACACACATTTATTTCTTCCAACTAATACAGTAGTTCATTAGCTTCAAAGAAAAATTACACTGTCAAGGACTACAGTTAATGCCAGTGATCTCTGGTTCATGTAAAAAAAAGAAGCTGAAGTTATTTCTTGACTTACAAAAACATAAAACAGATATTGTTGCTAAGAAAATATATACTTCTTTTACTTATCAAAAGCACATCTTACTAGAATCATATTATGTAGTTCTGCCCACAACAACAACCAAGCCTTATCCCACTAAGTGGGGTTGGCTACATGAATCAAACGACACCATAGTGTTCTATCAAAAACCATGTCTTTCTCCAACTCATTGATCTCTAGATCCTTCTTGATAGTTTCTCTAATAGTTTTTCTAGGTCTTTCCTACCTCTAGTGATTTGATTCCCCTCCATCTGATCTACTCTCCATGCCCAAACCACCTACGCTTAGTTTCTACCATCTTTTCTATTAATGAAGGCCAGTACAATTTAAAAGATAAACTGTTTAATTCATGATAAAGAGCGCAGTAAATCAATATGCCATCAGACAATTTGTATAAAAAAAATCAATTTTATAATCATTGCCCTGCTAAGTTCCACAGAAAGAGCGCAGTAAATCAATATTCCATCAGACAATTTGTATAAAAAAAATCAATTTTATAATCATTGCCCTGCTAAGTTCCACAGTTCCAAATACTTCAATATATTAGAGATGGGTAGTACATAATTTACAGCTTACATGAAAATTAATTTATATACATTAAAGGCACATTCGCTACTTTATGCTACTATGATAAGTAGTTAAATTACATGTGGGTTGTTTGAGTTGACTTATTTGAGTTTATTTATTGGTATAAGTACTTGTGAGACTGTTTGGGAGAGCTTATGAAAACAGCTTACAACATGTCTAGTTGTGTTTCAGCTTATTTTCACAAACTCTCAAGAATAGCTTATGAAAACAGCTTATAGCTTATCTGAAAACATTTTGACTTAATTTTACCTTTAGTACTAAAAATGGGTTATACATAAGCATTTATCTGATGATATGTTATCAAAACAAGACATTAGTGTTTTAAAAGTAGGCAATTTCATCATAATCATAATAAAACAGAAATTAAAAGATGAATAATAGAAGTAACTTACGGAATGAATACAATTAACTCAGGATCACCCTCATTGCTTTCCAAGTGTTCCTGTTGAATTGAAGCCATGATTACAAAAAAAATAAACATTAAAACAGATTAAGGAAACTTAAATATTAATCATATTGATGAAAGAGAATGATTGATTACCCCAGAAGTATTCAAACGGTGTTCCCAAGCTTTGAAAACTGATTTAACACTACCAGGAGTTGCTTCATTCAAAGCAGATACCTGACACAGAATTTCGACAAATTGTGAATTTGTTTATAAAATTAAAAGGAAATAGAGAAAAGGGAAAGGGTTTTGGTGAACCTTTTCGAGATCAATGTGTTTGTAGAGAGACCAATCAGAGGAACAATCATGATCTTCACAGCTATGGTCATGCACACACGCCATTTGCACTGCACCACCGAGCAAGCGATGTTGTAGATTCTTTCTTCTTCTTCTTCTTCAATTTGGGCTTACCAATTTATTTATTTTATTTTGTAAGATTTAACAAAATAAATATTTTAGACGGCATCATTTATCTAAATATCGAGCTCGAAACAGCTTTGCACACATAATTAATCAAAATATTTTGAATTATCACATAAATTAAAAATGTTAATTAATGTGACGATTCTAAATGTTGATTGATTGTGTGTGTAAAGTTATCTTAGACCGTTAACCCACTATCATTGAACTCTTAAAAATAAGTTTCGTTTGGTTTTTTTTATCAACTTTTGTCGCTATTAGGATAACATTGACCTCTAAACAGACAAGTGACAAGGTTGGCGGTGTCCATTTGGAGCTTCCAACCTTGTTTGACAAATAGATATGATCCTTACTCTAAAGTCGGTTGGTTATCAACATGCTTTTATATTATTGTGTTTGATACCATGGTCGTTCATATTATTTTATGGGCGTTAGACCGAACTTAAGAAAATGACCCCTTAAATAATACTTTATAATTTATTTCCTATTGATGATGAATGCGACACACATTATTTATGGTGGTTGACTTCTCAACTAAGTTGGCGCCCCAAGTTGCCATAATAAAAAATTTTGAAATCCCAACTATACTGACAACTCAAAACATTGTGTGCCAGATGCACCTCATCATATGTATTATCAATAAAAAAGAATAACAAAACAAAAAAAGTTAGTGATACTGGGCTCAACGGGGCCGTTTTACAAATAATATCTCATGGATTTATTGGCACTGCCCTTTTTTTCTTTCTTGGCAGGAACTAGTTATGATAGACTACATCTTCTTTATCTTGACGAAATGGGAGGAATGGTTATCCCAATGCCAAAAATATTCACGATTTTCACTATCTTATTGATGGCTTCTCTTGCATTGTCGGACATGAGTGGTTTTGTTGCCGAATTGATAGTTTGGGGCCCAAACCAAACCCAACAAAAATAAGTAAAATAATATATAGGCATATCAAACGAATCTAAAAAAAAATCAGCCCTAATAAAACTATGATACCTCACCATTGAGAATCGACAATTGTTTTACAAAATACCAAAAAAAAACTTTGCTTTTATCGGCAAGTTATAAGATTGTGGTTTCTTCGAGCATTTTGATAAATATTATGTTAATTTAAATGTATTATGAATTCTTTTTTTTTTTGACAAAGACAAAACGATATTCATTCATTCAAATTGATAGAGTACGTCACATCAGATGCAAATATCGCTAAAAACGTAAATGATGAATATGCGAACAAACTCACATCACCCAAGTTAATAGTATACAACGACAAAATGTCAACAAATAATATGATAAAATCTAAGCCACGTTGACGCCCAAATCATTGATTTAACTTGTAATCGACTGATGTCGATATTTCAGTATGAACTAAATGGACACCGTGACAAGACGTGAAATCAAATGCCGCACAAGACACGAAATCATTGATTTAAATATATTATGAATTCTTGATCAAATAATAAAATGTGTTCGATTCTTGCCAATTTGTATTATGTCTCTTTAAATTTTCTTTTTTATTTATGTCATTTTAATAGTTTATGTCATTGTTTTAAAAAAACTAACTAATCATAATTTAGATTAAAAAATCCGAAATATAATAAATTAGCTTCGAATTATAAAACTTGAACGTAAAAATAATCATTTTGAAAGTGCTTGAGAAGTGAGTAAAGTGACAAAAGAAATTCAAAAAAATAAAAGTTGAAGGTCAGCTAAACTTAAGTTCATTAGGGTTTGGGAAGAAAAAAAAAAAGCACGGTTGGCTTAACTCTGTTGGAGCCTTTGTTATGTTTTACTATATACACCACCATAAAATAAAGCTTTACTATATACACCCCCTCCCTGCATTTTTTGTGGGCTTTTACAGGGCTGGACGCTAAGTCCTCGCACCCCCGACCTATGCCTAGGCCCACCCTGTTTCTTACTTTTGACTTCCTAGCATAACAATGTTACATCTCTTAGTTCCATGAATGTTGTGTTTATAAAGATTGATTTTGCTTTCGAACAAGATTGAGCGGTACAACTTGTTATCCAGGTGTCAATAGATTCGTTGACACCAAATATTAAACGTCTATTTTATTTGATCGAAGGCTCATAATAGTTTCTAACATAACTTATCATTTTGATGCAATGCGCCACACTAATGGTAAAATTAACAATTTATACATGCTATATAATCTTATTTCGACAAATCAATACCACCGTGCAAACCCAAGTGGGTTCACATCCAGATAGATTAGTTAAAAAAACAAATATTTCTGTGAGCTTAGCTCAGTTGGTATGGACAATGCATAAGCTCTGTTTGGTAAAAATTGCGATAGCTGATGATTTATGGCTGATAGCTTATAGCTGATAAATTAGTTGAAGTGTTTGGTAAAATTAGCGGTTCAACTAGCTGATAAATGTAAAATGACATAAAAGGATATTATTATTTTTTAAGGATAAAAAGGTATTCTTAATTCATAATAAAATTTATATCAATTGATATTTAAGTATTTTTTTTTAAATTTATGTTTTTTTAAATAATTTAAATTTATTAATATAATATATCTTTTATATTATAAATTAAATTTTACTCATCAAAATTTTATTTTGTATTGATTTTGATTTAAGTGTTCATACTTTATAAAACAATTAAACGTAACAAATGATAGTTACCGAAATGTATTATTATTATTATTATTATTATTATTATTATTATTAATATTATTATAATATGTTCTTAAAAATAATGTATGTTACATTGAATAATATCTTCTTAAGTAAAAATATTAAATAATATTTTTATTGAATATTATATAAATTATTAACGATGGAAGGGCTAAATAGACACAAAACATTTTTTTAGGGGTATATTTAGTTCAAAACCAGAAGGTATATTTTCATTATGTTTATATATTTTTTTAATATGATATTTTAGTTATATTTTATATCTTTGATTACGCATATATGATATTCCCCTGAAAACATCTATGTACAAGTAAACATTGAATATTAATAATCGTTCGAGTAAATATCTATGGAAAGATTAGTCAGACTCATTAGTCTTAATTTAAACCATTCATCAAATAAGATATACAGATAGTTTCTCACCCTTCCAATTTTTCTCCACCTACCTCACATTAATCTCAATCAAAATTAAAATGGTATACACTTCTATAAAAGCTTTGGTACAATGGTACCAAACTACCAATGCCAATACTAGGATGACATAGACATGATAAATAAATAGCTGTCAGTTTCAATTTAAAGTAAGAGAGGTGATACATGAACATCCCCATGAATATATGCTTTCCAATTTGAACTTGCTGCAGTTGATTAGAAATTTAAAATTTGCTATATATAACAAAGTACTAAATACATAAACAAGCAATACAATTGTCTTTATTATTATAGTTTGAGAGTTTTTGAATTTATTCATCCTTAATCTTTACAATTTGAACTTGCTGCAGTTGATTAGAAATTTAAAATTTGCTATATATAATAAAGTACTAAATACATAAACAGTTCTCAAACCGTGCACGCAATACAATTGTCTTCATTATTATAGTTGAGAGTTTTTAAATTTATTCATCCTTAATCTTTAGTTTCACTGCGAGTAATAATAGGTGCACTTAGATTTGTAACTTTTTTTGTTTGTTGCCTTTTTTAACGGAAGGGGCTTAGATGTGAATACAATTAATGATAATGTGCGATTTGGTAACGTTCCAGGTCAAAAGGTATGAAGATACTTTCACTTTATGTGTGTGAGTTTATGATAGATTTGCAATTTCGTCTATCTACAAAAAAATAATAATCTATATTTGTTTTTTTTAAGGAAAAATCTACATTTGTTTTGTTCCTAACAAATAAAATTCTACATTTTTAGGATGGAGTTCCCAAAATAAACTCTTCTAGATTGAATATGTTTGGAAAAATTATAATGTTATAGATTTTATAGTTTTTTATTTATTTTGCATTTAATTTTCATAAATTGAATACCTTCCAATTTTTTTTTGTTCATAAATTGAATATATGGTAAATTAATAAATTCATAGTGTAAATTTTTAGGCTGTCAATCAATTACAATCGTCTGATCATTAATTTTTTTGTGACCATCTTTGTTATGCTAATTAAAATTGTCAAAAGAAGAATGCCACTTTGTTATGCTAATTTTTAAAATATCTATGCAAGGGTGATTTCTTTTTCTTACATTCGTGTATCAAATCAAATCAAATTAAACTTTACGTGTATAAATGAATCTTGATTCTTGATATGAAAATGATTGAGTCAATATTTGAATAAATACTCTTGTTTATTGCCATTCAACATCCCACTTTACTCTAACTCTCAATATTTCACATTGGTTAGGCAGTGATATGGCACAGAACACTGAGGTTGATGAACATGGAAGAGACAACAAATCCAACCAGAAAGTTTCATTCCACAAACTCTTCACTTTTGCCGATAGCCTTGACGTGATATTGATGATCATTGGTACCATCTCTGCCGTTGCCAATGGAATGACACAGCCTATCATGACTCTCATTCTTGGCAAAATCATCAACACCTTTGGTTCAACAGATCCTCACCACATAGTCAAAGAAGTTTCTAAGGTGCTTTATTTTGTTCCCCTTTAACTATTTGTATCATAGAGATTGATATATTTTTATAATGTTTTCTTACTCCATGGTTGCATGAACTAATGCACTCCGAATTTCAGGTTTCATTATTGTTCATTTACCTGGCTGCTGGATCTGGAATAGTATCATTCCTACGTAAGACACAACATTCCCCTCTCTTCTTTGCTTCTTTATTTTTACTCCATGGTTCTATATGGCGGTCTTCATGCTTAATTTTAATCATACAGGTTTGAGATGCTTTTACAATCACATCGCAACCGCAATTGTAGTCATATTGACCACATTTGCTAGCAATATTAAGGTTTACAGCAAAACCGCAACACAACGGTCACAATTTAATAAATGCAACGTTGTCGTGATATTTATTTATTTTGGTCAAGTAGCTTAGTGACTAGAAATTTACCCCTTAAGGCGAATAAGTGGGGAATCTAGGGTTAGAACCCTGCCCCTGCATACTGCAATGTTCCTGCCAACTGAGCTATGCTCACGGTGACAACATTGTCATAATATTAATAAGGGTCATTTTGTTCCATGCTGCAGAGGTATCATGTTGGATGGTGACAGGAGAAAGACAGTCTGCAAGGATTCGTAGTTTGTACTTGAAAACCATATTAAAGCAGGATATTGCATTCTTTGACACTGAAACAAATACAGGAGAAGTAATTGGTAGAATGTCTGGTGATACAATTCTCATTCAAGATGCCATGGGAGAAAAGGTATATATATTCCTATGTTAGTATACAATTCCCGCCATTAATTCATATATAATGTGTAATGATTTTGCTAATAAATGAAAACATATTATAATGATATGTAGGTTGGGAAGTTTATTCAACTTGCTGCAACATTTTTTGGTGGCTTTGCGGTTGCCTTCGTAAAAGGATGGAGACTAGCTGTAGTTTTGCTTGCATGTATACCTTGTGTTGTCATTGTTGGTGGATTCATGTCTATGTTGATGGCCAAAATGTCGTCTCGTGGACAAGCTGCTTATGCAGAAGCAGGAAATGTTGCTGATCAAACAGTAGGAGCCATCAGAACAGTAAGACACAGACACCAAATGATTAATTAATTTGCATTTGTATTTAAGTTTTAATCACTGTCTCTGACTTCTGTTTTTTTTTTCTTCTGAAAATTGACAAGGTTGCATCTTTTACCGGGGAGAAAAAAGCAATTGAAAATTACAATAGCAAGTTAAAAGTTGCTTATACTACAACGGTTCAACAAGGAATTGCCTCAGGCTTAGGAATGGGGACACTGTCTTTGATTGTCTTTAGCACTTATGGACTGGCCATGTGGTATGGTTCCAAATTAGTCCTTGAGAAAGGATATACCGGTGGAACTGTCATGGTTGTTATCATAGCTCTCATGACTGGTGGAATGTAAGTGTGACGTTGGTATTTGATTGAACAAATTGTACTGATATATCATTTTTTAGGCATAACAATTTTGTGGACCTTTGATGAGAATATATAATTTCATTCTTTTATAGGTCATTGGGTCAGACATCACCATGCTTAGATGCATTTGCTGCAGGGCAAGCAGCAGCATATAAAATGTTTGAGACAATTAAAAGAAAGCCAAAAATTGATGCATATGACACAAGTGGTGTTGTCTTGAAAGACATAAAGGGAGATATTGAACTTAAAGATGTTTATTTCAGTTACCCTGCAAGGCCTGATGTGCAGATCTTTGCTGGTTTCTCACTGTTTGTTCCAAATGGAACAACTACTGCTTTGGTGGGTCAAAGTGGAAGTGGAAAGTCCACTGTAATCAGTTTATTGGAAAGATTCTATGACCCTGATGCTGGAGAAGTACTTATAGATGGTGTGAATTTGAAGAACTTGCAACTTAAATGGATAAGAGAACAAATTGGACTGGTTAGTCAAGAACCTATCTTGTTTACCACTACTATCAGAGAGAACATAGCATATGGGAAAGAAGGTGCAACTGATGAAGAGATAACAACAGCAATAAAACTAGCAAATGCCAAGAAATTCATTGACAAACTGCCTCAGGTGTGTATAAATACTGCAACATGTTACTCAAGTGAATCTTATTTTAGGCTCGTAGTTTTGATTAATTTTAACTGAAGTTAGGAGGATTGTACAGTGGACCACCTTGAGCAGTGGTCCTCAGTAGACCGGTAACTGAAAATATCCTAAAACTAACGACAATTGACTCCACTCTCTAAAAGTAGAATCTCGCGGTCCTTTATGTCCTCACGGTTAAGATAACGACCTGATCAATGACAATTTGATAAAAACAAGGGAAAACAAATATGTGTCGTGTACTCGTGTTTTGAGGCACATATATCTGTTTTCTCTTGTATTTTTTAAATTGACATCAATTAGATTATTGTCTCAGATGTTACAAAAAGAAGGACTATATTCTTCTACTTTTGGGGATCGACGTCGGTCATGTTTGGAGTTTTAGACAATTTTAAAGTATCGGTCCATCGCAGACCACCTATAAAAGTGGTCTACTGTAGAACTTTTCTTGAAGTTAAGAATACTGTGGCACTTTTTTTCAGGGTCTTGATACTATGGCAGGGCAAAATGGGACTCAACTTTCTGGTGGACAAAAGCAAAGAATTGCAATTGCAAGGGCAATATTGAAGAATCCAAGAATCCTTCTTCTTGATGAAGCAACAAGTGCATTGGATGCTGAGTCTGAACGTGTTGTTCAAGAAGCATTGGAAAAAGTTATGACACAAAGAACTACTGTAGTTGTTGCACATCGTTTAACAACTATAAGAAATGCTGACATGATAGCAGTGGTTCATCAGGGCAAAATCGTGGAAAAAGGTTATATATGAACCTACATTTTCTCTTTAATTTATGATTAACGTGGATACATTGTCGGTGTTAATTAGTTTTACATTGACATAAATGAAAACTTATCATATTGCCATCTAAGCCTAATTTTCTATCACATTTTAAAAATACCTTTAAAAAACTGGATTCTCATTGAACGTCAATGTAAAATTAGTTTACACCGAAAAAACATATAGTTTTTGATATATTGACTAAATGTTATTATTAAGTCATTTCAAAATTCTGCACAAATTGATTTTTGTAACAACACCCTGGAAAGTGTATTCACTTTTGCATGCTTTCATTTAGGAGCACATGATGAGTTAATCAAGGATGTCGATGGTGCATATTCTCAGCTTATTCGTCTACAAGAAGGAGAAAAAGAAAACCAAAAGTCTGAAGCAGATAATTCAAGTCACATTTTAAATAGCCAGATGTCTAGATCTTCTAACCGGAGAATTTCCTTTGTGAAATCAATGAGCCAAAGATCATCAGGGAGACACTCCCAATCAAATATATTTCCCCTTCCTCATGAAAGTGGTGTACAAACAGAAGAACCAAATATTGAAGAAGGTCAACTTGATAATAAAAAGAAACACAAAAATGTTTCTATAAGACGTTTGGCCTACCTGAACAAACCTGAGGTTCCTGTCTTACTTCTTGGATCCATTGCTGCAATAGTGAACGGTGCAGTGTTCCCTGTATTTGGCCTAGTGTTTTCATCAGCCATTACTATGTTTTATGAACCTCCAAAACAACAAAGGAAAGATGCTAGGCTCTGGTCACTTCTATATGTCGGTCTTGGTTTGGTAACTCTAGTGATTTTACCACTGCAGAATTACTTCTTCGGGATTGCAGGTGGAAAACTTGTAGAAAGAATCCGTTCATTGACATTTGCAAAAGTTGTGCACCAAGAAATAAGTTGGTTTGACGACCCTGCAAATTCAAGGTATGTTTAAAATGTTTTTTTGCTTCAAGATAAAATAAAGATATAATACTTTTGAGTAATCGAACTGAAAGAAATGAATCATCTTACAGTGGTGCAGTAGGTGCAAGGTTATCTACCGACGCTTCAACTGTGAAAAGTCTTGTTGGTGACACATTGGCCCTCATAGTGCAAAACATATCAACAATCACAGCTGGTCTAATTCTAGCATTCACTTCCAATTGGATTCTGGCTTTTATAGTTTTGGCTGTTTCACCAGTGGTACTTATACAAGGAATTATTCAGATGCAATTTCTTAAAGGATTCAGTGGAGACGCCAAGGTTTGCATTACTTTTTGTTTTGTCCATTAAATTTAGGGGATTATAAATAGTGGAAATCATGAGATTAATTTCTTTCTTTCTTTTATCTATGTAGGTGATGTATGAAGAGGCAAGTCAGGTGGCAAATGATGCTGTTGGTAGCATAAGAACTGTTGCATCATTTAATGCAGAATCAAAGGTGATGGATATGTACCAGAAGAAATGTTCAGGGCCAGAAAAACAAGGTGTTCGTTCAGGGCTTGTGAGTGGTGCAGGATTTGGTTTCTCTTTTGTCGCTTTATATTGCATGAGTGCTTTTTGTTTCTACATAGGATCTGTTCTAGTGCAGCACGGGAAAGCAACTTTTCAAGAAGTTTTCAAGGTACAACAATCACTCAATCAACTTAAGATTCTCAACATTTACTTGATTCCTTTATGACATTCTCATGAGATATTTTATGCAGGTTTTCTTTAGTTTAACTATAACAGCAGTAGGCATTTCTCAGTCTAGTACCTTGGCACCAGACACTAATAAGGCCAAAGATTCCGCAGCTTCAATATTTGAAATTCTAGACAGTAACCCTACTATTGACTCCAGTAGCAATGAAGGTGTCACATTGGAAACAGTCACAGGCGATATTGAACTTCAACATGTCAGCTTCAATTACCCAACAAGACCTCACATTCAAATTTTCAAAGATTTATGTCTATACATCCCTGCCGGAAAGGTAATCATTACTTTTGTGATGTCATAATTAATGAGTTGAGAAAAATATTTCTCATTTGAGAACATGTGAGATAATTGTTGATATATTTTTCTGTAGACTGTTGCTTTGGTTGGAGAAAGTGGCAGTGGAAAATCAACAGTTATAAGTCTCTTGGAGAGATTTTATAATCCTAATTCTGGACATGTACTTCTAGATGGAGTGGATATAAAAACTTTCAAACTAAGCTGGTTGAGACAACAAATGGGTTTGGTTGGTCAAGAGCCTATTCTTTTCAACGAAAGCATTCGTGCTAACATAGCTCATGGCAAAGAAGGAGGTGCTACGGAGGATGAGATAATTGCAGCAGCTAAAGCAGCCAATGCACACAACTTCATAAGTTCTCTTCCAAATGGTTATGACACCTCTGTCGGGGAAAGAGGCACACAGCTATCAGGAGGACAGAAGCAGCGTATTGCTATTGCAAGAGCCATGCTGAAAAACCCCAAAATACTTTTGCTTGATGAGGCGACAAGTGCACTTGATGCCGAGTCAGAGCGTATAGTTCAAGAGGCTCTAGATAGAGTGAGTGTGAACAGAACTACTGTGGTGGTGGCTCACCGTCTTACAACAATTCGAGGGGCAGATACTATAGCCGTGATTAAAAATGGGGTGGTGGCTGAAAAGGGAAGACATGAAGTGTTGATGAAGATTACTGACGGTGTTTATGCTTCATTAGTAGCTCTTCATTCAAGTGCATCATAAGATATTTCATATCATCTTACCTACTCCTCTAACATCTTCTAAGTTCTTCTAGATCACAAGAATAAGATCTAAAGTCTCAGCATCAATATCATATGTTATTTCAAAATCATCCCTATCGTTTTTGTTGTTTATTACTATCACCATTTATTTGTATTACTATGTTCATGAAAATTCTGCTGTGTACCAATTACATTTTATCAAGCTATGTTTAATTTAGGATGTGTTCAATATATTTATATTCTATAACCTCTAGATAGTTCCTTTTAATTATTTTTATGATACAGAAGACATAGTAACTAAATATCTAATCATGTATTATCCTTTCTGTCAACATTTCTTCCTACTTAATAAAAATCTTCAATCAATCTGATATAACCTAAACTGCATCTTTATGCTAGGACTACATTTAGTGGCATAGCTAGCAGTAAATATCAATGACACGGAACGGCGTGAGATTTCGCCTTGTGTCCCAAGATATTTCTTACAATATAGATTTAATGAATATTGAATCTGCTCTAGCTTCAAGCAATGCAAGTCAAGATTTCTTACCTCATCAGCAACCACTGCAGCATAGAAATAGTTCTTAAAAAAATTTATTCTTAAATTTGTATAAATTAGAACAATTTTCCAGAATTACTGGTTTACATAATCACAAGGCATGAATGAGTTAAATTCATTTTGGTTGCACAAATTGATTCATTTAGTGGCGACCCCATTTGATTGGGAGAAATGGAATTTGGGATGAGACAATGGTGTTCTACTTTTGACAGTGATTTGGATCCACCATAAAGATGATCCATTTTGGACACAAAAATTGATACATTGCATATTTGGTTTAGCGGACTCAAAAATTGATTTTAAATGAATTAATTTTATCTAAGAAACGAAAGTAAATTTTTATAAAAATTTGTTTATTCAATTTATTAGAAATTGAAGTATTTATCTTTTTTAATGAATAAACTTAAAATTCTTAAAGAGTGTACCGAAACACTTGTTTGTTAACATTTTCCTTAACTAAATTCGCATGAACATTTGTTAATAGTTTCCTTATTTAAAAGTCAATGATAAATCACAGGTTCAAAAATAAAAACTCGTGACTCTTCCTATATTTACGACTCATGACATGATTGAAACTTTTGTTATAATATTTTTAATTGAGAACTATTTAAGTAGATGAGGAACTTCCCTCAAAAAAAGTAGATGAGGAATTGATTTAAACCGATCATATTACAAAGTCATTTCAAATATTTGATCCTTATGCTACAATATTTTTAACAATGTTCAATTTTTTTTGAAAAAAAATAAGAAGCTATTTCAAATAGTTTCTCACAACAAATATTTTTTAGAGATATTTTTTATTTTATTTTTTAAAAACTATGTAATTTTTAATTATTTAAACATTTAACCATGAGTATTTGTTTCTTGAATCTGATGTGGGTTATTTAATCCATCTATTTTTTTTTAGATCAAGTAATTTAGTGACTAAAAATTCACTTATTAATGGTGAATAAATTAGGTGTCTCTAACAACAGAGTTAAGCAAGGGCACACTCTACTTGGATCGTATCGGATTGTAACAAATTTATTTTTTACAAAAGTGCTTTCGGATAATGATTACCCCAAGGGTACACTCTCAAATAACACCTCAAATATGGTTTAATCATTCGATTAAACCACTCTATATGGTACGAAGATCACTCGAAAACAAAGGGACGATCAGAGTAGAAGAAAGGAAGAATGACTCATCAACACAAGTCGAAAGAGGGAGAAGAGAGGAAAAACACACGAAGCATCTACTGTGTTTTTCGGTGTGAAGAATAAGTGAGGCTAGGGAGAGTTCGTACTAAAACAGAAGTGACTTAAGGATTAAGTTAGCTTTTGGATTAAGCCAACTTAATCTTTAAGCCAACCACGTATTTGTTTTCATGAGTGGATATATCCAGAACCTTCCGTATACTTTGTTGGAATCGTATCTGATTTATTTGTTACGAAAGAGCTTTCAGATAATGATTACGCCAAGGGCACGCCATTGGAGGTCACCCCCTACTTATATAAACACTTATTAGAGGGTATGTTTCTCCAATGTGAGATATTTTTCAATTCATACCAACACTAGTTCTAAAAAACATGTGTTTATTCTTTCAACTTCTATCCAAATTCACTAATATTCCAACAAATAGAAATTACTAATATGTGTTGTTAGCTTCTAAAGCATTAAGTTCAATCTTCATTGCAATGAATATGAAATAGACATTACGAGTTAAGGAGATTACAATGTGTGTTAATATTTAGGATATTTTTTTCTTTGAAGCAAAATGTGGTAATTTTATGAAGTAATGTATTTTAGAGGATAACTCAAATTCTTTAATGTAGAATTTTAGATAATAAATTTGGAAAATTTTTATAAAGTATTTCTTGTATGCATACATTGGTGTTATAGTTTATGTTAAGTTACACTAAAAAGAGAAATTACTAACATGTGCTTACATGTTCGGTCACTTTCATAAAAGAAAAGTATTGAAAATAATGGACTTCATTAACTAGGTACTAACAAAGTGTGACTAACAAAGTATTAAAAGAAAACTAGTGACAATGAGTCGATGACATTGCAACCCTAACAAAGTGTGACATATAATGAAAGAATGTACTATGTATCTTTAAATGTACAAAGCAATAAGCAATATTGAGTCACTATGAAAAATGATTTAAAGACAGTGCATATTACCTTAAAGATAAATGGTGACTAACTATATATACACTTGCTTTCTCATCTCTTTTTTTTGGTTACAGCTTTCTCATCCAACTCTAGTAATTATTATTCCTTTTTAATTATCATGTTCCTTCTCTAACTCTGCTTCCAGTTTTTTTTTTGAAACAACATATTATTAAAAGCTATACCACATAATTTTGTTGAAAACAATACATTGTTAGCATAATTCAAAAGACTTTGGTGTACTAAAAATGTCATACTTATTTTTAGATTTTATATATTACATGACAAAATTACCTTGTAATAAAATCATACTATTTTTAAAAATTAATTATTAATATTTATTTGTATTTTTAATTCAATATCATACTATCTATCTCTCTCTCTCTTAATTATTAAGTAATAGAGTATATGTAGTATATTGTTTTGTTTTTAGTCAAATAGTACATCTGATTTATATGGAACCACATTTAGTGGCCATAATGCCACACTTTATTGCTTCAGTATGAGTCATCACTATGGACTTTCCACCCATTTGCTTTAGTCATTTGAGAACTTTAGTATTCATAGTATTCTTCTCAAACACATTTGATGACAATGATGGTTACCTAAGACATAATCTTCTAATTTCAAAATAAATAAAAAATCTACGATTAAGTGACTATATAAAGGATTCTACAATGCTCTTCTATATTGCAAATTGCTCTTCTCTACTGCCATTGCTCTTCGTCTGCTCCATCTTCATATTCCAACATCGATCATCATCATGTTCCAAATAGTTCTCATCGTTACCATCATCTTATCATCATCATCATCATCATCATCCCTCAACTTATCTTCCCCAATAACATCATCATCATCATCATCCCTCAACTTAACATCGCCACCATCATCATTCCTCAACCTAACCAAAATTCTTTACTCCTCTCACACTTTCTTTAAAGCAGCCTCGGAGTTTCATTTTCTCGGCATTGACAGTGAGATTGACACTCGTTATCCAACCACGGTATTTGTTCCTGATGACAAAGCATTCGCAGATGCTACTGTTTCCAAAAGATATAAGTCGCTTAGCGACGATAACAAGTATTTTGTTCTCAAATGTCATGTATTGAAGGAATATTTGCCTCCTGCTGTCCTTCGCAAAATTGCCAATGATAAGCATCTGCAAGATACGGTGGCAACCGAAATCACGGGCCAGGCTAAATATAGGATAAATATCACTGCGAAGGTTAATGGCTCCGTGGCCGTCAGCAACAACATCGTCCGAGCTCTCGTTACTCGGACTTTGTATGATCGCTCTCCAATTGCTATCTACGCCATCTCCAAGGTGTTGATGCCGAAAGAGCTTCCCGCACCCATCACCTCTAATGTCACCGCCCCTGCGGTTTACTGCTTTAAATTTTCGGTTGTTTTAATTCTTCTTGTAGTTTGGATTTAGTTTTAGTAGTTCAAGTAATTATTCCTCTGTAGTAGGAATAAACATATGCAACTAAGAACTGTTGAAGAAATATAAAATTAGTTTTTTGTTTTGTTTTTTTTAAGAATAGTTGGTTTTTGGAAAATAACAAATTATTTCACATGGAGACGTTGAACACAATGTGAAAATCACTTAACTGACAAAATGAGGACCAAAATTTCTAATAGGGATATGGCTGGGTGGCCATTAACGTCTCAAAAGATTAATTTGTTGAGTTCGGTTGGAAGCAATTTACTAAGACATTTTTATAATCTACATCTTACTTTTAGTGTTTGCATTTTGCTTTCAACTATTAGCATTAATGACTAATGCTGGGAAGGGTTCCTCTAATTGGCTAATATATATGCAGGGAGAAAACCAGGGGAGATTTAATGTAACAAAAGTTGTAGTCTTTTAAAACTATCGTATGTCGATTGATAATGACCCGACTTAACGTATGATCCGTACTTCATCCAATGATATGATCCGTGAGTCTGGGAAGGATTGGATCTTGTGAGAAGTTCACTGTTAAGGTCTTGATGCAGGATCGACTAAGATAGTCTGGTCACTAATTTGAAAGTTAAACACACAAGATTTGCAGATTTCTAAGACTGAAACTGAATGGAGTTGTTTAATTCGGAATTACCTAATGAGGTTAACTAACAGGCCAACTAGGACAACTGATGATTTTCAAAAAGAAGATAATTCGCTACTCAAGCGAGAAATTTCAGCTTACACCGTTTTGGTCTGGTTGCTGACAATGGAATTGGAGAGTTGTAGACATTTTGTCAGAGTTACTTAAGATAAGACTGGAATTTATATATAACTGACAACTCTAAAAAAAGAATTTGCTATCATTGATAAAGGAAAAAGTAAAACAAAATCAAACTATTTCATAACTGACAACTCTTCATCAAGCACCCTCTCATTGATAATATATAAGCTATCTCTATAATAAAAAAAAAGTAAAACAAAATCAAACTGTTATTAGTTTTTTTGAGAAGCTATCATAGAGAGCTTATGGCAATAAGCTGAAAAAAGTTTATGCACATGTCATAAGCTCTCGCAAACAGTGTCACAAGTGCTTAAACCAGTGTAAAGTTCAAATAAGTCAATCGAAAAAGACCCTAATTATTTGGCGTTTCTTGTGAACTAGTTCTTACTATAAGTTTTGTGCAGGTTTTCTTTTGTTTAACAATGACAGCAACAGGCGTTTCACAGACTAGTGCTTTAGCACCAGATACTAACAAGGCTAAAGATTCTACAGCTTCAATATTTTGAATTCTAGACAGCAAACCAACCATTGACTCAAGTAGTAATGAGGGTGTGACACTAGAAACTGTGAAAGGTGATGTTGAACTTCAACATGTCAGCTTTAGATACCCAACAAGGCCTAATATTTAAATTTTCAAAGATTTGTGTCTTTGCATCCCAGCTGGAAAGGTGATAAATTAATAATTACTTCAGTAAATCTCATAATTGTGCAAAGAGAAATTATTTATTTAACAACTAAATTTAAACAACTTTTTAAGTGGTTAACGAAAGTTGACAAATTTAAGCTGTTCAAATAACACAACTGTAGTACAAATGTACTCATTTGATAATGTGTGAGATGATTAATTACATTGTTGATATATTTATATGTAGACTGTTGCCTTGGTTGGAGAAAGTGGCAGTGGAAAATCAACAATTATAAGTCTCTTAGAGAGATTTTATAACCCTGATTCTGGACATTTAATACTAGATGGAGTGAATATCAAAACTTTCAAACTAAGCTGGTTGAGACAACAAATGGGTTTGGTTGGTCAAGAGCCTATTCTTTTCAACGAAAGCATTCGTGCTAACATAGCTTATGACAAAGAAGGAGGTGCTATGGAGGATGAGATAATTGCTGCAGCTAAAGCAGCAAACGTACACAATTTCATAAGCTCTCTTCCAGATGGTTACAATACATCGGTAGGCGAAAGAGGCACACAGTTATCAGGTGGACAAAAACAACGTATAGCAATTGCAAGAGCTATATTGAAAGATCCTAGAATACTTTTACTTGATGAGGCAACAAGTGCACTTGATGATGAGTCAGAACGTGTAGTTCAAGAGGCTTTAGACAGAGTCGGTGTTAACAGAACTACTGTTGTTGTGACTCATCGTCTTGCAACGATTAAAGGTGCTGATATTATCGCTGTAGTGAAAATGGAGTGATTGCTGAGAAGGGTAGACATGATTTGTTGATGAAGATTGATGGTGGAGTTTATACTTCATTGGTTGCTCTTCACATTAGTGCATCATAGATTTATATTTATTAGATTTTTTTTTTCTATTTGCAAATGTTTTGCATTTAAATGGATAGTCGTACCAGGTTGTATCCTATAAAAATTTGTTGATGAGGGTCATTAGTAGGACTTTTCATCCAGTTTATTAGAGAAAAATAACGGATAGGAGGCATATCAGTAAGATGTCAAGTGTTTGTTAGCTTATAAAGCATTAAGTTCAACCTTCATTGCAATGAATTTGACATAGACATTACTGAGTTAAGGAAATTTGACATATCAGTTTCTTTTTACAATGATTAGGAGACTTAATGAATTTGACATAGACATTACGGCGGTTTAACCCTAAAATAGTGAAATGTGCTTTCGCATACTAAAATCACCCTATTGCAATTAAAGACACCGGCCACTTACACCAGTTGGAAATCATGCAAGCATTAATCTTGTGAGCGTTAATCCTCCTGCCTCTAGCCTCGGGTTAATTGATGTTACTCTCCCCAGTGCTGGCTAGACTAATTATCGCAGTTCCAGATTTAGAGCTCTGTTACGACGAAACCTAATTCCCAACAGCAAATCATAAATACGTCTACTTACAAATTGGAATATAAGCACAGAAGATATAATTAAAAATAAATAAATATAATTGCAAGTAATATAATCTTTTTCAAACCAATTACATGTATCAAATATCCCCAGGGAAGTTCATCTACTTGACCTAACTAAAAAAATTAGTTACTCATAAGAGAATTACACATACGAAATAACCTCTTAAAGCGCTAAGAAAACTACTCCCAATGGTGGGAGATTGCCTTCCCTGAGAGCTCCTTGCTCCCTCCTTCTTCCAGATTTGCTCCTTCTTGAATTGATGTGAATTATGGTGGTGAAGGGCTCTATTTATAGAGTTTTTGGGCTTGGATCTCTCGCACCACCGTGCCATGATCGTGAAAACGATGCTTCACAATTTTCCATCATGGGACGATATGTCCCATCGTGGCATGATGCAAGCTATAAGATTTGCTTCAAATTAATTCTTCTGGCACGATGCAGTTGAGCTAATTTTCTTCAATTTTTGCTCCTATTGTGTAATTTCTTCAACTCTTGCTTCTTCATCAAGTAACTTAATTACCTTAGGTCTTTTGCATGCTTTTGGTCTTGAAAACTACTTAAAATAACTAAAAACTAACCTAAAAACTATCTAAATACATCATATAAATTCCTATCATCATAGCCCCAAACTTAAACTGTTTCTTGTCCTCAAGTAACATGTCTGTCAAATCAAATCGTCAGTGCTTTAACAAATAAACTTAGATGATAGGAATTTCACAACCTTGTCTTTTTGTCGTCAATGGTACCACCAATCTTCACTACAGCGATCATGCTCAATCAACACTTGGCTGAAGAGATGTCAATAATAGCAAGTTCAACAGATGTTCTACGAGATATCTCGAACTCAACTTTTCTCTCTCTCACAATTTCACTTAATTTGAAAAGGGTGTTCGCTCAATCAACGTGTAACATGCGATTTTACCATATTCTTGAAAGAATTCTAAGCAACTGATAAAAGTTAAAACAAAACAAGCATTTTTGAGGTATTTCAAGGTTGAGAGTTGCTATACGGTACGACAAATCAACACACGAATTTGCACGACACCTTCAAGTACATGTGGTATTCTATGTTTTTTATGTTGAAACAATGTGGTATTCTCTTATAATGGGTGCTACCTTACAATATTTTATAATAAAACATAAACCTGGTTATTATATATTATTGTTTGCTGCAACACATGGCAATCAATGGACATCAGCAACTCACAAAGGTACAGTGATGAGGAGAAAAGTGTTTGTGATTTCTCATAGACAAACACGTATGCTAGATTACACTGATCATTTGAAGTAAAAACAGAATTAAAAAAGTACTTGAACTACCACATACAACTCATTCGTGCAATGGTGATGAATTCTTATGTCGTGCGCTTTAGCTTTTTCCTTTCAAGGTTACAACGTGGCTTAGGTAAAGATGTGATATATTTGGGAATGAGGCTAAAAATTGGAGTTAGGTATCTACTACTCTTCCTTAAGAGTGAAACCATTTACCTGGGTACTTTCATAGAAACGACTACAAGAGAATTTTTGTTCAAACTATGAAGGAACCGAATTTTTGATGTTATGGTCCTTATAATAACACTTTAACTATCACAACTATTCTTTCTTTAAAAAAAAAAAAAACTATCACAACTATTTTTGTGCTCTTTTGCTCTTTCTATATTTTTTTAAGAGACATAAAATTTTGAATTTTTTATGTTGTCTCTTTTGTGATGCTAATTCTCTTGTGTACCCACCCCAAACTTAGAATGTTGCTAGTTCCATGAGGCACGAGCAACCCCAAACTTTTAATCATAGTTTTAAAAACTGGACCGGTCATTGATCCGGTAAGGTCACTGAGTCAATGAGTCATTGGTTGAACCGCATGAATGAACTGGATAAAATCGATTGACTCGGTTACAAAACTCGGATTTTATAACATTGAAGTATATGATCCGATCACAATAATATTTTGAAAAAAATCATTACACCTAATTTTTTTTAAAAAAATATTACACTAATTAACATAACTTCTAAAGTTTGTTTATCAAATTCTAAATTTAGTCAATTACAATGTAATATTACACATTCAATTTTTATTTTTTTTTAGATAGACGAGATGGCAAAGCCATCGTAAACTCACACATATAAAGTGGAAGTACCGGGGTTTGAACCCCGGTCATGACGTCCAGCTTTACAATTTCGGCATTTTTGCAATTTGAGCTAGGACTTATGGGACCAAATAAGTTTTTTATGTTGTAACCAAAAAGAGAAATAAGTTTTTTTTATGTATAATGAAAATATATAGTTAGATACATTTTTGCCATTTGAGTTAGGACTTATGGGACCAAAAAAGTTTTTTATGTTGTAACCAAAAAGAGAAATAAGTTTTTTTATGTTATAATGAAAATATATAGTTAGATAACATAGCAATATATTATAATTTTAAATTATTATAAAGTTTTTTATATAAATAAATTGTAAATAATTGTAATTAAAATGTCAATTAAAATTTACGCAAACTTTTGTTATTAAAAGCTTCCATTTCGATTCTTAAGATATAATAATTACAAGTCATAATTGTTAACATTTCATTGCATGTTGTGTTGGTTTGGTACTAGGGATGGAAATAGGTGAGGCCGGGCCGGGCTTTGTAAGGCCTAAGCCTGACATACTTCAAAAATTATAGGCCTGAGTCTGGCTTATTACCCGTAATAGGCTCATTTTCGAGGCCTAGCCTGGCCTTTTTAAAGGTCTGATGAAGCCTAAAAGCTTATTTAAAAGCCTATTTTATGCTAAGGCCTGGAAACACATGTAAGTCTACTCTTAAATAGGCCAAAACTTATTAATGCCTAAAGCACAAAAAGATGTTTGCTGCTAAATAATGAATTCTTACGAAGGTCTAATCACACCGATATATCAGCTACTAAATAACCAATCATATGAAGGCTTGTGTTTATGGAGAAAAAAAAGCTTCATAAATATCAATAATGGAAGATATATTATATATAAAAAGCTTAATAGGCCGGCCTGACGGGCTTAATAGGCTTTTTTACAAGCCTTAGCCTGCTTGTTTAATAAAATAGGCTTTATAAAAAGCTTGAGCCTGGCGTTGCTAATAAATGAGCTGGGCCGAGATAGGCTTTAAATAGGTTAGGCTGTAGGCCCCTGTCGAACGACCTGGCCTGTTCCCACCTCTATTTGGTACTATGTCCATGAGTTCCTGCGCCTCAGTACTATGTCCATTGCATGCTGTGTTGGTTTGGTACTATGTCCATGGTTAATAAGTATATTTTTTTAATTATTACAAGTCATAATTAAAAAAATATACTTATTAACCATGCTTTGACCCGTCCGGTTTGCTATGACTTGCAGTTCATCGAGTTTCACCGGTTTTTACCAGGTCGCAACGGTCCACACCGGTTCGATTACTTAACCGATCCAATAGCCAGACCCAATCGGTTACCCCATCGGTTTGACCGAAAGAAAAGGGATAATTTTTTTATGGCTCAAAGGGGTTAAGCAAAGGATAATAATAATTACAAAGGTGGCTTGAAAAGGCTCAAAGTACCAGACAAAATTGTCTCAATAGGAGTATAAGTTTAAACCTATCAGCTAGCAGAGAATAAATGAAAGTTGAATCGTTTCATCGTGTGAAACACTATCTTTCTTGCTCATCTCTCGAACATTTACGCTCTCATGAGCAATCACAAAAATTTATGGGTGAAATTTAAGGTTTTTTCTCTCTATAAATTCAAAAGAATAAAAATAAAAATATTGATAGCGTCTAAACTAGGCACAATATATGCAAATAAGATATAAAAAAACAAATATAACATGTACCAACATTTTTATTTTTAAGGATAACATGTACCAATATAGATGTTATAATTTAATAAAGAAGCAAAAATTAGTTGAATGAGAAATGCTAGCAACACACATTCTAACACACACTTTTCAACACACTCTCTTTGATTAGTTGAATCAATGTCTATATTTCACATAGGAAGCATCATCTTTATCTTTATAATATACATTTGCCTTGCATAAAACAAATAGTACACATGTCACTCCTCAATGTAAAATGTATTTAATGTTTTAACACACCTCATATTCACTAATACACATCATGTAAATACAACTTCCTTATTGGCTATTGTTTGATCATTTATCCACATCATCTCATATTTTCACACATTTGATACATAATTGAATTTGAATTAG
>Ga0315913_1000099_pt1 | contig 50852 bp, 25 predicted proteins | sample MpolsnodulesMG_FD_207736 | JGI IMG/M metagenome (GOLD analysis project Ga0315913, IMG submission 207736) | Medicago polymorpha root nodule microbial communities from Los Angeles, California, United States - small nodules | ecosystem: Host-associated > Plants > Roots > Nodule | place: USA...
AGGATGATAGTAATAATGGAATTATTTTCACTATTATTTAAATGTGTTCGAAATAATAACTTTTAGATGATGAATTAAATTGATTAGATATTAATTGATAAGTAAAGATGATTTATTTATTGATGTGAATTTTAAAGATGTGTGGTTTAAAGATGTGTTATTTGAAGATGTGTAATTTAAAGATGTGTTATTAGAAGATGTGTGATTTAAAGATGTGTTATATAAAGATGTGATATTTGAAGATGTGTGATTCAATGATGTGTTATATAAAGATGTGATATTTGATGATGATGTTGTTTAAAGATGTGCATTTGTTGAGTCATTATTTGGTGCTCATGCATTCATGGTCAGTCCGATTTAAAGATGTGATTTAAAGATGGGGGATAAATCAGTAACATAACTCTGATATCCAAAACTGGTACCACATGCATATAGAGTCGAGTTAGGGACATTGCATCCATTGTCAAGTATATTTGAAGATGTAGTATATTTAAAGATGTTGTGGATTTGATTATATATTTAATGATGTGTAATTTGTGAATTATTTGATGATGTGTCATTTAACGATGTGTAATTGATGTTCCATTTAAAGATGTGAAATTAATATATGTGTTATTTAAATAAGTGTAACTATTTTAAGATGTGACATTCAATGATGCTCTTCTATATGATTATGTGTGAATGATCTGTATTTTTCTAAATGTGTACTTGATATACTTAAATGGTGTTGATACTTATATAAGATGTTGATTGATGCCTATTGATTTTTATTAAACGAAGGTTTATATTTAAATGTGAATATTATCCGTCTGTGATGTATACATGCCTAAATGTAAATGATGTATTCTTTGTTCTGGATCTATATGTGTGTTTATGCATCTCTTATATTGAATATATTCTCACCCTCTAATGGCGGGTTGGGCGCCTGCACCCTTGTGGTGTAGATTTGCAGGAAGAATATATTAGTAGTAGTGAGTCTCGGAGGATGGCGTTGGAGCCTTCCTCTTTTTGTTTATCGCTTTTGGGGGTCTTCATTGAGTCGAAGCTCTGATCAGTAACACTAGGGATTGGAGATTCTTTTTGTTTCAGACCTTGTTTTCAGAATACGACTTTGAATACAGTTTTGATGTCGATACAATGATGTGACAATTACTTTGATATTTTGAAAATTATTCAGCTGCGACGTTTTTTATTTTATTTAAATGAAGTATTTTTGATTTGAAGAAGATGTGTGACACCATTTATGTTTAATTAATTACTCTATTTCTATTTAAAAATAATAATTGGGGATTAGGGTGTTACAGTACTTAAGAGAGAAAAAAAGGTAGCCTTAGGATTCACTGATCCTTGTGGATCCAATACTTTTTTTTTATCACGACGACATATTCATACCCTTGTGGGCATTTAAATGGATATGAAGGCCAAAGGGCATTTGGACGTAGAGATATGTATGTGCCTTTGAATGACACACAAACACATTTATTGCATGTGTACAATGGTATTACATGTTTGAATTAAATTGGCGATGAGGATAACTGTGTGCATTAGTATTACACATTTAAATTAAAACTTTGGTACCAATTGCGTTGTACATCGGTATAATGTGTGTGCAGTTATAACATTTGCATTGGAAATAAAAAGACTATAGTGGCATGACATAGAGTCTTGTACGTGCCTTGCTACTGCACGTTGGAACAAAAGTAGTGGTGTTGATTGTTGCGTGTGTTGGTATTATGCTCATGCATTTATTACATGTGCATTGGAAAACTACAATGACTATAAAAATATACAGTGGGATGATGGATTGAGATTGAGTGACTTTAGAACGAGAAAATCATTGTGACTTTAGTGTGATTTTGTGTGTTTTATGAAAGAGAAATAATAACTTAGATGGAAGGGTGTATATGTAATATAAGAGAGTGACAGACAAAAAGTCACAGTAACTTTTTAGTATTAAAGCACCAAATCCGAATCCAGAAATGACATAGAATCCCACACATACATTTGTATTATGCCCATATATTTGTTGCATTTGTGTACTAGTAATATAAAGAATGAAAAATGAAAAAAGTTGAGTAAACGAACAAAACTAACAATTATAACCGGTGTAAATTTATATAAAAAATATCAAATTACAAAGTATATTTGTTATAAGTTATAACTAATCACTTCATACATATAAGTTAGAACATCAAAGATATGTTATGCATTTATAATTATATGCTACATTAGTAATTGTCTTACAGTAGTAGTTATTTGTTCAGTTGTGATAATAACTCTAACATAGACATGACCAAATAAAATCACCTACTACGTGATCAAAACTACTTTTAGAACCATCTTCCACTGTTATAAGGTTTATTTAAGTCGATTTATGTATTATGATTAACCCTGCACACAAAAAAGGTAGTATGTTTAACATGTTGGTTAATTCAAAACTGTTAAATATTAGTAAAAATCTTTGATGACATAGTTAAATTAAATAGTTTGATTATTTTAGTTAAAAACAATTTTTTACAATAGAATGAGTAAAAAAAAATTAAAGAACATATCAATCAAATTCAATGGAAACAACATCACTAGAACATACAATGAGCCATTAATTCGCAAAAATGAATTTATAATATGGTATAGTGCTATTTGTAACATGTTTTTGTTTTCATGACTATTCTTTTAATGTCTATGTATTGGGAAATGATAAGATTTAAGGGAGGAATATAGGAAAACAACACATGTAATTTGTGCAATATATTGGTAAATGGTAAATTGTATTAAAATAATATTTTATAAAAGTAGTACACGTAATTAATGCACTACATTGGTAAATGGAAAACTATACTCTATCAAATTCTAAATACATAAGAAGATTCTTTTTTCAGATTTATTGAATAATTGTCTGATGAAGTTTTTATGGGAAGATTATAGGGAAATAGAATACGAGATTAATGAACTGCATTGACAATTGATAAATTGTATTTAAGAGAAGGTTATAGGAAATTGCACACATATTAACGCATTGCATTGGTAAATGGTAAAGTGTATAGGAAAGGAACACGCTCAATTAATGAAATTTAGTGGGATTATGCTTAGCTTTTCATTTGCCAAAATAATTATTGCAAATCCTTGAAAAAATTAGATGTAAAGCTAGAGTTTATGGTTGTACATTATTCAACCTTTAGATTTGTCAGAATAAAATTTTTATCCAACCTTTAGAGATAAGAGATAAAATATATTTTTATCATTGCAATATTTTTTTTAATAGCCCTTTTATTTAGGAAAATTTATACCAATGCAGTCGTTTTCTTGCCCAAATTAAACGCAAAGTTTTTTAAAAAAATCAGTTGAAGTTTTTAAAAGTTTAAGCATCAATCTAAAACTATGAAAATAAGACAAAAAGATAAAAATTAACCATACTAAATTCAAATAAATTTATACAATAAATTTTAGGGTTAAATAAGTTTTTTTTTTGTCCCTTTTGTCATAAAAAAAAGATTTTGGTCCCTATAAATATTTTAAATTTTTTATCTGACCCCTCTAAATTTTTTCTTCAAACAATGATTCTCCAAATATTTGAATCAACATTTTTTGTCCCTATCTTTAAGTGAGCTCATGTGCCTCATTCACAATTTTGATTTTTTGTAGCCAGAGTCAGGTTTAGTATATTATAGATATTTTCTGTTGCAAAATTTTAGAATTTTTTAACAATGGATGAATTAAAAATATTTTTTTTAATTTTTTGTATGCTTCAAAATTCTTATTTATTTCATCTTTTGTTAAAAAAAATCTTTTTATTTTTGTTTGAGAGGTTCTTAATTATAATTTTCTAAAAATGCATGCACTTTTTTTAGAGGGATTAAACCAAAATTTGATATATTTATAGGGAAAAAAACATGTTTAGTCCTAAATTTTATTACCTTTAATGAATATTAAAATCATTTTAATGATATAATATCTAGTTAACATAATCTTCTATACTATATATAAAAAAATACATGAGTATGTGCTGAATTTTTTCCTTTTTAATTTTATCATTCATTTAAAGGATTTTATTTACTACTAGTGTTTAGACATACACTTTACGCCTATCTGCCCCGTCTTCAATTAACGCTAATACATATAAATTATGAACAATAGTTTTTATGAATTTTTGATTAAAACTAGTTTGATTTTGATTAAATTATAGGAATAGATAATAGATATTTTACATTTTCTTATTGTAACAGACTAAACTTATATTTTTTAATGATACCAACAGTATAATAAATATAATAACTTCAAGAATAAAATATAACAATATAATCTACATTCTTGTCTTTTTGAATGACACCAAAAAATAGCATTCTTATATTCAAATTCGTTTAAGGGTATAATTGAAAAGAGAAAAGTTCAACCAAAACATCATATTTTTCTTATATATAGTATACATTTTATCCTTTTTATAACAATATTTAAAATATTAATTAAAAATAGATAAATCTCATTATAGTACTCCCTATCATATGAACAATATTATCTTAAAGATATATAAAGGAAATAAGAGATTTTGGGTTGGATCTTTCATTATTTCAATTATACTATTAAACAAATTCTTCTATAATAATGTTTTTTTTTTGGGATCCTATAATAATGTTATATTGTTGGTGTCATTGAAAACAATAAGAATTTATATTATACTTGTAATATTGTTGTGTAACTAAAAAATATAAGTATGATTTGTTACAATAAATCACAAACATCTATACATATTATTTTAATCTAAATCTAAATTTCATAACAAATTATTTATAATTTACACGTGTTAACATAATAAAAACCATGCCCGTCAACCGTTGGTTATCTATACTATATATGAAGAGAATAAGAGTTTTGGATGAATTTTGGGCTAAATTTTTTGTTATTTCAATTATACCTACTAACAAATTTTTCTATAACAAAGTTATATGGTTGGTGTTATTAAAAAAAGATAATATTTTTGTTATATAATTGTTGTTATTGAATAAGATAAATATGGTTTGGTGAGTTTGTTACATTTGAAATTCACATATATCTATACTTATAATTTTAATGTATATCATAAATTTTATATAAAATATTGTTTGTAATTTACACACAATATTTTTATAAAATATCATTAACAATCTACACGTAATAAAAAAAGGGAAAGAAGGGCACACGAGTGTCCATCTTTCCGCTAGTTATCATAGTAATTGTAGTCTAATAAATTACTCTATGTTCCTATTATATGACCATTTACAAAAAAAGTGTTCGTAAATATAAGATCATATACAAATTTCTAGATGCATTCATACCTTTTTTCCAACTATACCCCTTATTAATACTACATATTCTCTTGAAATATGAAAAATCAACATTGAATACATTTATACATAAAAGAAAACTTAGCAATCTAACAACTTTTCAATCAATTTTGTAAAAAAAAAAAACAATTTTTCAAACAAATTTATTAGTCTATCAATTTTTCTTAACACGCTCGATTTTTGTAAAATACTCTTTATTTTTGTGGTGGTTGGGGTTCGAACCCCAAACCTTGCATATATTATGCTTTGTCCATATCAATTGAGCTAGCTCACAAGACTTTTGTAAAATACTCTTATATTAAAGAAATGAGGGAGTGATGATTTACATGATACAAAACATAATATTGAAAATTATTTTTAAATCATATATTTAAAAAAGCTACCCTATTTAAGTTTTTTATTTCTTTGAAAAAACATTTTTTATTGCTAATTTATTCTTCTTTTTTGACTCATTATTTTTTTCATAATTATTATTTGTTTTAGAATTTATTAGTGTTCTTTTTGGTCAAAGAATTTATTAGTGTTCTTTTTGGTCAAACTATGACATTATTACTATGACTAGAATTTATATTTTCTTTTCCCAAAATAAGTTCAATTTTTTTTAAGAAGAAAAGTAAGTTCAATTGTAAACTTACTTTTAATACACTTTTATAAACTTTTTTTTGAATGAATACACTTTTATACTTATTAACTTAGTTTACACAATATATACACGACGAAAAAAAGCTAAAGTAATTGTATTATTATTAGGGTCATGTTAACTTGTGCCATTAGAACACATGTTAAACATTAATAACATTCTATTAATGTAAGAATTTATCGAAAAATAAGCATTAAACACTGGGTCATGCTAACTTGTGTCCTTAGGGCACATGTTAAGCATTAATGACACTTAATTAATGATAAGAATTTATTTAAAAAAATAAGTATTAAACATTTTCAGCAATAAATTAATATAATTTCCTATACATTTATTATTAGGGTTTGTGTAACATGTGCAACATTGCACATGTTAAAACAGCCAATAGTAATAACTTTTTCTTGAAAAACAACAATTATTTCTTCAAAAGTTTTAGTAGTATAAACATTTTACAACTTATGTTATTGGGTTCTTTCAAGGTATCATCATCTAATCACAGGTCCTTAAAAAAAGTATAAACATTGAAGTCTTGAGATATACTTCCTCCGTACTGGATTAACTGAACCATTTACCCATTTCACACATATTAAGAAAAATGTATAAATGAAGGAGAGAGAAAAATGGTTTTAAGTGCTTTTGTTGGAAATTTTATTTTTAATTTCTCTCTTATTTTATTATTTAATTATTGTTTTGAAATGGTCTCTTATTTTACAAAAGTAATATAAATGTAAACCATGTTCTAGTTTTGAAAAATCCTTTATATTACAAAATTTATGCTAATGTAGCCCTTTTTAGCGTAATTTATACTAAAGATCATTTTACATTTGTTTCATATGAAATTGAACTTTTTTATTAACCCATGTACTAGATAATTCTATATCTAATAAAATAAAGTTTAAACTTCTATTTAAATATATTAAATAGACGTTTTCTTTGACCCAACATACAATAAAATAATTCAAAAAGACTTTTCTTTTGACCTGCACTATAATATAATATAGTTTTAAAATTTAGGATTTATTTTTTAATTAATATTTCAATTAGTTATATTTTATTCCTAAAAAAAATAGTTATATTTTATAGTCACTCTATCATATTACAGTCTCTAAACATATTTTCCCTTTTCATATCTCTCTCATTCTCGCAGTTTGGTTTTTCTCCTCCATCCCAATATTCCCCCTTTCTCCTCACTGGATCAACATTCTTTTCAATATGTTTGAAAAAAAGATAGAAACCCCAAAGGATTTATGGCATCCATGTTCTCCGAGAGCATGGATGGAATTTTTACTTCAAGTAATGTCCCTTTCTAGATTTTCTACCGAAGTGTTCGATGCTGTGACAATTTGCTTCGTATCTATCTTGATTCTTTTCGGACTGATATGCATTGCTACCTCATTCTACTATCTCTATCGTATTCATAATCAAGGTTTGGTTCATCTCAATTATTTTAGTGGTCCTTGGATTATTATAATGACTTTTATCCTATTTGTAATTTGGTGGAGTCTGGGTGAGATTATTCGATTAACTTTGTTAAGACATTACCTTCACTTAAAATGGAGCGAAACTGTTTGCAAATGTTACATTGTATGGAACATGGGATTTGTAGAACCTTGTCTCTTTCTCACAATTGTGTTTCTCCTCCGCGCACCTTTGCAGAAATTGGAGATTGGAATTATGAGCACAAAATGGAATATAAGAACAATTGGGTATATTATTCTTTATTGCATTCCAATGTTAATTGTTCAGGTTTTTGTTGTTTTGGTGGGACCACAATTGGAGAAAAATAAAGGTCTTGGGAAGAAGCTTCCTCGTTATTTTACAAGTACAATCAACTCATCTTCAAGGGAAAGGGAGAATGATGATATAACCATTTGTACTTACCCTTTACTTAGTACCGCTCTCCTTGGCATTTTTGCTATGATCCTGACTTCCTACCTTTCTTGGCTTGGTAGTCGTATTTTGAAGTTGGTCATCAACAAAGGTTTGCGAAAAAGGGTTTACACATTGTTATTCCCTGTTTTGTGTTTCCTTCCATTACGAGTTCTTTTTCTTGGTTTATCTGTTTTATCTAGACCTGAGCATATTATGTTTGAAGCCTTTGTTTTCTTGGCTTTTCTTGCACTTGTATATTGTTTTGGGTTGTGCATGTGGACACTTGTGTATCGTCCAATTGCAGATTGTTTAGCGTTGGTAAATCTACAAGTCTCAGAAGCTAGGACTAGGAGGTCTAATGATGAAAATGTCGAGGAAGATAATTTTGAGGATAGTGTTCGATCTACTCTTGATAGGGATTTCGATTAATCTTAAAGTGTGAATCAATTTCATTTCAGACATTAGAAAAGTGTGTTGCTTCAGCTGAAAAATTTGTAGAACTAAGACTTTGTTGTACCTCCTAGGTTGGCTCATCCAATCCCCAACCCAAGTTATTGGGTTGTAGCAGCTAGTAATTTATCATGTTGGGTGAATGGCAATTTTTGGAAATGGTAAAACTGATTGTAAAGGGTTTAACTTCCATAAGACATTTTTCTTTGGGTTCTATTTGCTAATCCTATGCATATGATATTTCTGTCCTTGAATTTATTGAGTACCTCTTCTTTTTTATGTGCTATATATCTTGCTTACTTTTTTTTACCGAATTGCATTGTTGTACTCTAAATGTTTGAACACTCTTATTCACAATTGAAAAAGGTCACTTCACAATGATATATGAGTCCTAAAAAACATTCAAAGTCATGGATTCCTCTAAACAAACATCAATTGAAGGGCATGAGGATCCATTTCTAAGTTTTACGGTATGCGTTCTTACACTTCAGCTCCTACAAAGGAGCCCTTCACCGTAGTGGTGTCTAAAACCACCAAAAAAAATTTGAAGAAGGGTTTTCATGTTCATAACACCCGTTCTAAGGGTAGGTTACCGGATTGACTCATAAACTTGCTTTAAGTTTGTTTCCTTTCTTGCTCTTTTTCTTTTCCATTTGATTTTCTTGTTTTTTATCTTTTCGTTTCTTCTCTTTGTTGGGTTTGGCGTTTTGCCCTCAACTTTTTGCTTATCTTTTTAGCTTGAGAAGGTTTTGGTTTATGTTCCCCTTCTCCTTTTGTTCTTGCTTCATTTCTTTTATATAATTCTATTAGCTTAAAAAAAATCTTACACTTCAACTGTTTTTTCCCCGAGAACTGCTATTTCTCCCGAACAAAAACGTCCCGAGAATTCCACGAATTGACTTCAGCCGTTAGATGTTAGAATTTGTGGAAAACATGGATTGATAGAAATAAAAGTGGGTCATGCTGCAGTTACACATTTATATCGTGAAGTTCTCGTGTGCCATTTTTTCTTGACATGTAGCATTTTCCTTTTTCCCCTTCTTTCTAGTATTTAAAACATCATTAAATTTAGGTTTAAATACACATTTGGCTTTTACTAATATATCTTTTTTTGTCTTTGGACCCTGCAATTTTTTTTATTTAATTTAATACTTGCAAATGCATCTCGTTTTTCTCTTTGCCTCTGTTGTTTTATTCTAGTTCCTGCAAAATTTGTTCGTATAAGGGTTGATTCATGTAATATTTGCTTAAGTCCTTTATCTTACTTATTCAAATGGACTAAAATTAAATATTCTACAATTTACAAGGACCAATTCTAATAGAATTAAATTTTACAGAGATTACAAAACAACAACTAGGACTAAAAGCACAAAAAGTTTTTAGAAGGGTTGAAAAAATAAACAGTATATTTGAAATTACCACCTTAAATTTGTTGTAGACTCACTTTCATGGATGTTATTAAAGGAGAAATCTATGATTGTCGATGCTAAGATATTATGCAATTAATAGTTTGTTTTAGTTAACGCTCTTTGAATTGTGATATATTTTAGATTTACCAATAATTATGCTACATTTACAATGTGTTTGGTTGAGATGAAATAGAGGAGAGAGAGAGAGTATGAGGAGAAAAAGGAGAGATGTTCATAATTTCTCCTGTTTGGTTGCAAAGAGAAAGAAGGGAGAGAGATAAAAACATGCGGGGCCCATATATGTTTTTATTCTCCACAAAGTGGCGAAGAAAGAGAGAAGAATCCCACTTTTTTATTATTGTTTCGTTAATGCCCTTGTAAAATTACTACAAGTATGCAACATGGTGAACAAAAAAAATGTAGGGGTATCTTTGTACTTTAATAAATAATCAACACTTTTATCTCTTCTATTTCTATCATCTCTCTCTTAAACCAAACTATACATCAAATCTACTCTATTTTTCACATAATTCTTTTTTCTCAAACTCTCTCTCACACCTATTTCTCTCTTCATAACTTCTCTTTTAAAACAAACACACCCTTAATCTCTTAGCAATTGCATCACTATCTCCATGTAGGGACGGAACTAGGAATTAAGTTTAGGGAAAGCCGAGTTGAATGTATAATTTGTTAAAGAAAAAAATAAATTTTCAAATGTACAATATATACCAGAAATGAAAGAAACAATAAGATATATTCAAACTTAAAATATACCAAAATTATAAGAAATTTTAAGGATATATGAAAGATGGGTATCATGAGGCTTGCTAGAGAATGACTAGATTAAAGCGATTTTAAAATAGCAAAGAAAGAAAGTACCAAATAAAGAAAGTGCAAATTTAGGAGGATGAATTCACAATGAAATCACGTGCAGTGAATCTTTGGTAGTGATCGAGAATTTGCAAACAAAATCCTTGACAATAAGTCAAAATTTCAAAGTGAAATTGCAATGAGGAATCCTAAATTGGAATTCTAGTTAAGGGTTATAGTTCTTTGGTAAATTGCAAACAAAACCACCACTTTATTTTTCTCTTTTAAGAATTTGAGTTAAATATTAGTGCAAATGGTTCAGAGTTGGCTAAGAGTTTATACAGCTATGCCGACAAATTTAACATAACATTTCTTTCAATTTAGTACAACTTCAGGTTATGCAAAAGGGAGGAAGAATTTCATGTTCTTGACTTGGTTTGTGACATCTTGGGTTCTCTGGAAGGAAAAAAACAACAGAATTTTCCGAGGCGAAGAGAACACTACTCTTAAGCTTCTGGAAAATATTAAAATTCTTTCCTTCTGGTGGTATAAGACAAAATTTACAGCTTTCCCTTATCAGTTTCATGATTGGTGCCAGAACCCTTTGCTTTGCTTGAGTGATGCTTAATTTATGTATTCCTCTTGTTTGAACTCTCGTTGTAATCTTTGAGCTTTCCTTTTGGCACACCTTGTGTTGGAGAGATAGCTAGTTGTTTATATAATTCATTTTGATTTCTTAAAAAAAAAATGTTTAAGGTCCAATTTATTGAGAGAAAAAAATTCATTATACAACAACATATAAAGTTCACAAAAATAAATATAAAGACAAAAAAAAAATACCAATAACACGTACTAGTATAAAAATATTTTAAAAAATGTTTAGGGCACTGTGGCCTCTACTAGTCTTCTTATTGTCTCATCCCTATCTCCACGAATATATGCACTTCATATATCAAAAGGGGAAAAGAGATCCACAACACGTGTTTGCTTCATGCAGCTCGAACCTTCATTATTCTAGGATAATTTTAGGTCATATGCAACTGATAATGTTAACAGGTATCATGTTATCAAGCCCAATGTGCAAACATTAGTATTTTATTTGATGATTGGTATTTTTATTTTATGTTCGTAAAACATTAAATGACTGCATATCATAAATTTTCAGAATCTATATGATAGATTTGCTCTTTGTTGCAAGTACAATTGAACTCAATGGAGTTTCCCTATGATGGCATTCAAGGCTTGGGAAGTTTTTTTCCCGAGTTTTCAATTTTCATCGACATAATATGTGTATTTCTGGCATCTAAACTTTAATCTTTGTCTAAAAAATTGCAAATTTTCACCTATCCTCACTCTATCTCATTTCTTGAACTGGAACAATATGATTCGAGTGATTCCTTAAAATAGCCGTAGTCCTACATTCATACTTATATTTGATTAGAAGAATTTAATTTAGAAACCAAACCATTTACTACTATCTTGTTTAAACGGAGTTAGGGTCGTCAATCCTAATATTCTCCATTTAGATATGGTATAAAAATGGACATATACAAATTAAGTCAGACACATTTGTCAAAAAAATAAAATTAAATCAGACACTTGAATCATAAACTGAATAAAAAAACTTTATTAATTGAATCCAAAAAAATAATAAGGGGTTTATTGTGGAACCACCACATACTTCATTTAATGAATAAATCTAAAACATAGTTTTTTTGCTTATAATAGTGACTGAATGATGTATATTGGAATATGAAAAATCAACATTGAATACATTTATACATAGCGGACAATTTAGTAATAGTTACACATCTTTCAGACAAATTCATTACTCTAACAACTTTTTTGTTATTGTAAAATACTCTTATATTAAGGGAAGGAGGGAGTAATAATTTACACGATAGAAAAAATAATGCTGAAAAATATTTTTTAATCGTATCATAGTATATAAAAAGTTACAATTTTTTCGATTTAAAAAAAAAGCTACAGTTTTTTAGTTTTTTTTTTCTTGCTGATTTATTCTTCTTTTTCGATTCATTATTTTTTCCATAATTATAATTTTTTGAGTAAATTTTTTCCATAATTATTATTCGTTTTAGAATTTATTAGTATTCTTTTTGGTCAAACTATCACATATATTATTATTATTATTATTATTATTATTATTATTATTATTATAATGACTATATTTATATTTTCTTTTCCCAAAAATAAGTTCAATTGTAAATTTACTTTTAATACAGTTTTATATTAACTTTCATTGGAAAAAAACACTTTTATATTAACTTAGTTTACACAAAAAAGTTAAACTTATTTTCATGTATTTTCTTTTATATATAATGTAGATTACTATCAAACAATAAATCACACTTCCCCTAAAAAAACCAAAAATTACACTTATGTTATTGGGTTCGTTCAAGGTGTCATCTAATCGCAAGTATAAACATTGAGGTCTTGAGATCCATTTAAGCTTGCATCCTTGGCTTTTTTATTTATTTTTAATTTCAATTAGTTCTCTTATTTTATTATTTAATTTTTGCTGTGAAATGGTCTCTTATTTTACAAAAGTTATTCCAATATAGATCATTTTCTTGTTTTGAAAAGATCCTTTATTTTACAAAATTTATACCAATGTTGCAATTTTTTTAGCGTAATTTATACTAAATTCCTTTAACAATTGTTTTATATGGAATTTGAACTTTGTTTATTTACTCATGGACTAAATAACTCCGCATCTAATATATATTTTTTAATAAGTTTAATATATATTAAATAGACATTTTCTTTGACCCAACATAAAATAAAATTATTTAAAACAACTTTGTTTTGACGTGCACTATAATATAATATAGTTTCAAAATTTAATATTTATTTTTTAATTAATATTTCAATTAGTTATATTTTATAGTATTTGGTTTGACATGTAAAAATGTATAAAATTTAATTATGTATAAATTTAAATAAATTATATAATTAAAAAATGAGATAAGGACTATGAGACTAACTTTATACATGCATTTTACCATATTTCAATATGTAGACATATGTTCTATTATTTTGCCTTTCCTCATCTCTCTCTCATTCTCCCAATAAGGTTTTTCTTCTCCATCCCATTTTTACCCCTTTCCACCTTTCTCCTCACTAGATCAACATTCTTTGCAATATGTTTGAAAAAAAGATAGAAACCCTAGTGGATTTATGGCACCCATGCTCTCAGAGAGCATGGATAGAATTTGTACTTCAAGTAATGTCCATTTCTCGATTTTCTGCCGAAGTGTTTGATGTGGTGACAATTTGTCTAGTATCTATCTTGATTCTTCTTGGATTGGTATGCATTGCTGCCTCATTCTACTATCACTATCGTATTCATAAAAAAGGTTTTGATCATCTCAATTATTTTAGCGGTCCTTGGATTATTAGAATTGCTTTCATCCTATTTGTAATTTGGTGGAGTCTGGGTGAGATTATTCAATTAACTTTGTTAAGACGTTTCCTTCACTTAAAATGGAGCGAAACGGTTTGCAAATGTTACATCATATTGAACATGGGATTTGTAGAACCTTGCCTTTTCCTCATAATTGTGTTTCTCCTCCGTGCACCTTTGCAGAGATTGGAGATCAGAATTATGAGCAAAAAATGGAATATGAGAACATTTGGTTATATTATTCTTTACTGCCTTCCAATGTTTATTATTCAGGTTTTTGTTGTTTTTTTTTTTTTAAACAAAGGGAGGGAGGCCTAGCAAGGAGCCAGGACAACCCAAAATATATTACCAAAGAAAAAGAGGAACAACAAAACAAAGAGGAGGGGGGCCAAACCAAACCACCTCAGGGATTAACAAACCTATAATTAGGCATCCCAAGCCTGTCTCTACCAAAAGCACCTTTAATACAATTAGGAATATCCATCCAAATTTTCAAATGACTAAGAGAGAGTCCTATGTTAGCTAAAAGATCAGCACAACAATTTCCCTCTCTATAAACATGGGAAACAACAAAGTTCATTTTTGAAACACTAGATAAACATTTTTCCCATCTGTTTCTAAGCTTCCAAGGGATGAGATATTTGTTTTTGAAAGCATTCACTACAAGTGCTGAATCACACTCCAACCAAAGGTAATTCCAGTTCGATGAGGAAGCTAGCTCAATTGCTCTCATTGCTCCCATTAACTCAGCATGGTAAGCATTTTGCAATGATGTGTTCTCGGCAAAACAAAGAAGAAATTTAGCGTGCTTGTCTCTGAAGATACCACCACAAGCAGAGGAAGTAGCAGTTGCAGAACCGTCTGTATTACATTTGACCCAATTGAAATTCGGAGGGGACCAGATGACTTCAATAATTTGAGGAGCATTGGGAGGATGGATAGAAACATTAAACTTCTTAAGGATAGAAAAATCAGCCATTGCAGAAGAAGCTCTCTTGTTGGTGAGGTTACCAGAGAGAGAAGTGTTGGAAATAATAACAGAAATTGCGCTTCTCCAGTGGGAAACTTTATCATTAAACCTGGTTTGATTTCTAGCAAACCAAACCGCATTGAAGATGTTAATAATGGCTGCTGTAATGACAATCTTGCATTGAGGGTTCCATCCTTTGTTACAAATCACCCAGACATCTTCTTTCACTTGAAACTGCAGATTGCAATTAATAACAGATGCAAACCAATTCCATAAATTAACAACAAAGGGACATTCAAAAAATAAATGGAAAGAGGTTTTTGTTGTTTTCCTGGGACCTCAATTAGAAAAAAATAATGGTCATGGGAAGAAGCTTCCTCATTATTTTACAAGTACAATCAACTCACCTTCAAGGGAAAGGGAGAATGATAATATCACCATTTGTACTTACCCTTTGCTTAGTACTGCCCTCCTTGGCCTTTTTGCTATGATCCTGACTTCCTACCTTTCTTGGTTTGGTAGTCGTATTTTGAAGTTAGTCATCAACAAAGGTTTGCGAAAAAGGGTTTACACATTGCTATTCCCCGTTTTGTGTTTCCTTCCGTTACGAGTTCTTTTTCTTGGTTTATCTGTTTTATCTAGACCTGAGCATTTTATGTTTGAAGCCTTTGTTTTCTTGGCTTTTCTTGCATTTGTATATTGTTTTGGGTTGTGCATGTAGACACTTGTGTATCATCCAATTGCAGATTGTTTAGCATTGGTAAATCTACAAGACTCGGAAGCTAGGACTAGGAGGTCCAATGGTGATAGTGCCGAGGAAGATAGTTTCGCAGAAAGTGTTCGATCTACTCCTGATAGGGATTTCGATTAATCAGTAAAGTGTGGATCAATTTCATCAGACATTAAAAAAGTGTGTTGTTTCAGCTGGAAAATTTGTATAACTAAGACTTTCTTGTACCGCAGTCACTTCCTAGGTTGACTCATCCAATCCCCAACCCAAGTTATTGGGCTATAACAGCTAGGCTGGAAATGGAAAAACAGATTGTTAAGGGTTTAACTTCCATAAGACTTTTTTTCTTTGGGTTCTATTTGCTAATCCTAGGTATATGATATTTTTGCCCTTGAACTTTTTTTTTTGACAAAAATAAAACGATATTCATTCATTCAAATCGATAGATTATATTAGATACAAACCTCGCTAAAAACGTAAAGGGTAAATCTGCGAACAAACTCACAACACCCAAGTTAATAGCATAAAACGGCAAAATGCCTACAAATAATATGATAAAACCCAAGTCACCGAAATTCACATGCTTTCAGATCTTCAACGTTGACGCCCAAGAATTTGTAATTGACTGATGTCGATCTTTCAATAGGAAATAAATGAACACCGCGACAAGACGCGAAATCAAACGTCGCACAAGACGACGAACAACACAACGCCGCACTTAGACGAGGAAATCACAAAAAAAACACAATAGAAAAAACTTGATATATATGAAAACCACTTATTTAGATGCCCTTCAACTTATTACCTATATATATGTGCTATATATCTTGATAACTTTTTTCTACCAAATTGCATCTTTGTCCTTTTAAATGTTAGAACACTCTTATTTCAAGATTAAAAAAATTGAGATAAATTAGAGAAAGAGAGAAGGATTGTATCTTTGCATTATGTTCTTCAAGGTCACTTCACAATTATATGAGTCCTAATAAACATTTCTAAGTTTTACGTAGGCATTCGTACACTTCAGCTGTTTTTCGCCTTCTTTCTAGCATTAAAAAGATCCTTAAATTTAGGTTTTAATACGCATTTAGCTTTTACAATTTTTGTTTTGTTTTATTTTTAGACCTTGCAATTTTTTTATTTATTTTAATACATATAAATGTATCTCGTTTTTTTTTTTGGACACAAATATCTCGTTTTTCTCTTGGTCTCTTTTGTTTTATTTTAGTTCCTGCAAAATATGTTTGTACAAGAGTTGATCCATGTTATATGTTAATCTAATCTTAATCTAAAGATTTGCAAATTTCCATCGACATAACATTTGTATTTCTTCTATCAAAAAAAAAAAAAATTGTATTTCTGGCATCTAAGCTTAATCTCTGTCTAAAGATTTGCAAATTCTCACCTATCCTCACTCTGTCTTATTTCTTGAACTAGACAAATGTAAGAGTTTGCTTACTTTTTCTCAATTTCACAAAAAATGTAAAGGTAGAAAAATATTTTTATTTTTTAAAATATTTGAGATTAAACAAATTAGCTATGCAACCAAAAATATTGGATTGGTTATGCTCTTTTGAGCGATAACTAGGACAACCATGACAAAAGAGAAAGTAACACAAATAGTAATTTTCTAAGTCCTAACATACTCGAAACCATGGTCATTTGCACATGATTTATTCTCAGTGTTTGTTCACTAAAGTGTTGTATTATAGCAGTGGTGTTTCGCATTTACCACTGTCCTATAAGAAGCAATTTTCGGGTTGACAATCAAGAAATAACGGTACATCATATAATCATGGGGAGAAAAGAACGTTTTAGTAAAACTATGAGCAATTCAATTAACTTGTCCCGGAAGAAACACGACTTTATAATCGGTGTTATCCTTAAGGATCAAACAACATTTGGACACTACCATGCTAATTCATTTAACATGTTTGAGGAAGAGTTGAAAACATTAACCACACAGTTGCTATCCCTCTTAATTATAAGTCGAGGAATAGACATAGAGTGAGCTATTTGCAAAGCTTCTAGGACTGTCGTGCTAGTTAAAAAACTTGTTGCTTCATATTGCAGCGTGAAAAGGGGTGTGAGGATTTGAATCCCTTTGACTATGTCATTTTAATTTTATTTTGTTTCTCATAGGTTTGGTGCACCGAACGTCACAAATCTATTTGAGTCAGTGTTGGCTGGACACCTATTCCGATGATATTTGAATTTGAGTTCATCATGTTGTAGAAGTCTAACCCATTATACTAAAAACAACCTTAGTCAATCTCCGTCGGTTTAAATCATTCATAGTGCAAATTATCATACAATTAATATGTCCCATTTTTTCAATAAACACATATATTTGTAATTCATTTATTTATCAAGATAATAATAATTCAAATGTAGGCATAAGAGTCACTATGACACGTGGTGTGATGTCATGTGATTGTATTTTCCCAGGCAAACCTATCTACTAGAGTTGTTAAAAAAAAAAAAAAAAAAAGTCTGAAATTGCTAAATTGAAGTGGTTTAATTTGGTTTAATTTGATTCGGTTTGTGAGCCATCAATGCAGTTCAGTTCAATTTAAAAGTTTTTCTTTTTTTAAATAGTCATAATATTCGATTTGGTATAGTTTTTGAACTTTTTAACAATCATAACTATTAGTTTTTTTTGTCAAGAATCATAATTATTAGTTAATAATTGCGATTTAGTACAATTCCATTAAAAAATAATTTTGGTTCAGTTCGAAACCTCAAAACTGGTCTACAAAACCTTATTATCAGTTCGATTCAAAACGAACAATTATAATTCAATTTTCTTCCTGAACCAAACTATAAACATCACAGTCCATGGTTTTGTCTACATGCCACATGATAATAACAATACATAATAAAGAATATATACCAAAACCACTAAGGTACAATATTTAATTTGCTAACTTTATATGTACTACATGGTGTCACAACATCTCTTTTCATAACCTATTGTTACTTTTCCTTGTAAGCTTCCCTTGCATCAATTTGTATTTTATAAGAAAATGTAGTACTCTCATAGTCCCATTAATAAATTTATCATCCTAAATTCATAATTCATAGTTTCTGTTATAGGTCAAAAGAGTAAACAAATAACGTTAATTAAGGTGAGTAGTGATTAAAATGAAAAAGTTCCATAGTAGTATGTAAGCAACATTATGCACTCCCAATATAATTATAGCGTTAATATCTCATGCTTATGTCAAAGCCACTTCAAAGCTTAGCAAAGAGCAAACCTAATCCACTACTATAATTTCCTCTCTTGAATATTGTTATTATTGTAATATTCTTTGCTATGTTTTTTGAGGTATATAAATGAGTACCATTCTGATACTTGTTCACTCTAAAGTGAAGAGAAGAGAAGAGAATCTAAGTTGGAACAAAAATGAAGGTGAGTACAATTGAGAGTGGTGAAATTTCAAAAGGAGCATCATCCTCAAGAAAAGGGATGAAGAGAGGGCTCTCAATAATGGATTTTATTTTGAGAATATTTGCAGCTATGAGCACACTTGGAAGTGCATTGAGTATGGGAACAGCAAAGCAAACTATGCCTTTTGCTACACGTTTTGTTAGATTCAAAGTTTCATTTCATGACCTTCCAACATTTTTGTAAGTCACTATTCCTATGTTTATATATGCCTTAATTAACATATCATACCCTTTTACTATGATATTGTGAACAAAGGAAAATTGACTATGATGCTGTGATTCATATTTGATTAATTTCAGGTTTTTTGTGACTACCAATTCTATTGTATGTGGCTACTTAGCTCTTTCACTTGTCCTGTCATTCTTCCACATTGTAAGGACTATTTCAGTGAAAAGTAGGATTCTCTTGGTCTTCCTTGATACGGTAAACACACTGCTTCTTCTTTTATTTTCTAGTCATAGATTGTTAGTTCCAAAGTTATATATCTGTTTGGTTAATGGGCAAGGTGAAATTGTTATTATCAAAATAACACTAGTAATGAGTAATGATCATTTAAGAATTGTCTTCGTAATGATTTCACTCGAGTCGTTTAAAATTACAATGTTAAACTCTTACCATTAAACTGACACCTTATAGACTTGCACATAAATTTAATCATAAATCTCATAAATTTTTGAAGAGATTTTTGAAAGCAGTATAAAATATATCGTCACAGTGAAATGTAACTGGGCGCATATCGTATGTAAAACTTTTAACCACCGTTAGTACATCGTCTATAAACCCTTTTTTCTTCTGCTATTTGTCACCAAGTTTTAAATTAGACTAAAGCTAGTTCTTAGAGGTGGAATTTAGGAAAATTTCCTACAAAAACTGGAATTTTACTGCCAAAAATCTCTCTAATGAAGATTGAAATTGAACTTGTGAAGGTTATGTTTGGTCTTCTTACATCTGGAGCCTCAGCAGCAGCAGCCATTGTTTATGTAGCTCACTATGGAAATCCCAGTGCCAATTGGTTTCCTTTCTGCCAACAATACAACTCCTTCTGCGGACGCATTTCGGGTTCCCTCATTGGCTCTTTCATTGCAGTTGTTATGTTCATGATACTTATACTCATGTCAGGAATATCAATAAGTAAAAGCAAGCATTGAAATAGTGGAGTCATGGAAATGTATATTGTGGTGTGGTGTGTATAGCCTGTATAATGTGTTTGTCTTGCGTTCCCTTTAGGCTTTGTTAGTAGCTTTAAGATTTCAATATGCAGTCCAAAGACTATACAAAATCCGAGTGTGATTGTTGCGTGCGGAGAATATCCAATTTACTATTGAACTTGTATATTTCATTTTACATTAAAATGTTGCATTAAAAAAAAGTATAAATGAAGAGTTATTATATTAATTATGGGACACGAGGCTGTTGATGTTAATCTGATAGTATATATAATAGATAGTATTTTATTTCTTATTTCACAATCATTAGGCTGTTATGAATTGATTAGTCTAAGCAAAGTGCTTAATCTGATCTGCTTCGTGTCCTAAGCCTAACATTCTAAAAAATTCAATATTTAACTTTGAATCAACAAAGCCGTCATCATTTTGATAAGGCATGGTGCAAAAAAGAAACATGTTATCTTTGAAAACCTCTTTGGATAAAGTTATTGACTTAGAATTTGCCAAAATTATATCTTTGGTCAAAATACATTATCATTGCAATATGTACAACAAGTAGTCCAATCTAGCATCTGGTTTGAACTTTTATTAAGAGCCAATAAAGTTGCTCTTTTCTACAATTTGTATAAACAGTGTCAACAAAGCATTGTAAATGAAAATCTATTTTATGGTATAACACGATATTTGACATCTTTTTTATGGTATAACAGGATATTTGACATAGTAACATAAAGGTGTAGTGCAAGTGATTGGTGCGTAGGGTGTGTAATTAAGTGTTGTAAATCCCAGATACCGAATTCGGTTCCTACTAATAAAAAAAGATATAAAACATTATTGACATGTCTAGAGTATCTAAATTCTTATGCTAAATAATTATGCATTTGTTTCACAAATATTGGCTGATTGGTGATGCTACTATGTGAATCTGCTTCATAATGGTTGGTCATTTCAACTGGCTGAGGTTTTACATAGGGGTCAATTCCAATATTAGAATGGTTGATTTGAAAATCCAAAGTTGAACCATCAGATAAGATTGGACCAAAGTAATTCATATCCAAAAGATAAGTAAGTGAACAACTCCTTGTAAGGTTCATCATTTCTTGTTCACCATCATTATTAGTTATTATAGAATCATTAAATTGATGTGTTGAATAGTCCTCTTTCTGCTGCAATGTTTTTCCCATGTGCTTCTTCTTATAGATCCTGCATAAAACCCAGTCATCTAGCTGATGACACATACAAGCACAAAAGAAAGGTCAATCAAAGTAACACATTAAACATATCAAAATAAACACCTAAAATTCAGGATTTAAAGAATATATACCGTCAGTGTAAAACAGTTTTGTATTGACATTCAATAAAAATTGAAATTTTTTGGTATATTATCAGATGTCAATATAAAATTGTTTTACGCTGACAGTGTAGTCTTTTGTTTTTGGTGGTGGTCGGGGTTCGAACCCCGGACCTTGCATATATTTTGCATTGTCCCTATCAACTGAGCCAAGCTCATGAAGACGCCGACAGTGTAGTCTATTAAACGTATAAAAATTTACGAAGTAATAAACAAACATAGCAACATAGGTCAGTGATTAAAGGGCTTTACCCTCATGGATCCAATATGCTTGCTAGTTTGTTTTTGTGATCCAATCAATCTGTACTCATGCATAATCCAATCAGTTTTGACACCCTTTGGTGGCCTACCCTTGTAAAATACCAAAGATTTCTTCACCCCAATTTGCTTTGATCCACTTTTGATTGCCTTGTCTGTGCCAGTAGCTTTCCAATATCCAGACAAAGTTGCTCTATTAGGCCTCACCCCATTTGGATACTTTCTTTCTCTTGGGCTAAAGAAATACCATTCATTCTCCTCAAACTCAGATTTATCTGCATTCTATAATTGGTCAGTGCCTGATAAGAAACGAAGCAGACACAACTATATAGTACTGACACTTCAGATTGAAGACGTGACCAATACACATCACTAACTTAAATATGTACACATTCAATTACTTCCATTTTCTCAAATTATTATCGGTGTTGGTGTTAGTGTCATGTCTGATATTCATGTATGTGTTAGTGCTTCATAGATGTAGAAATATACGATCACATTATAAAGTGCAATACATACATATTTAAGCATAATGACAAAATTATGTGAAAAAAGATGTTACAAAGTATATATATACCAGGCAATTCCCATGGATCAAATTTATAGATATCAACTTCTGGTATGATAGATGCAGGGCATGGCTTTGATGTAGCTTGATTACAAAGGTAATGCACAATTAGTTCCTCATCAGTTGGATGAAATCTAAAGCCAGGAGGGAGTTCAGAGCTTGTACTACTCTCCATTAATTGAGTCAAAAATATTGGTATAGTTTAGGATTATAGAAATGTGACACATGAAAAGGGATAGAAAATTGAAGAGGCTTCGAGAGGAATTGAATTAATCAAGGTGTTTGAAATGTTTGAAAGGAGATTGGTGCCTCTTTTATGGTTGAAAAGTTTTTGTCGTTTATGTATAGTTGCATGGCCTTGATTGGATGATATTGATAGGATAATTTCTTTTCTTATTCCTAGTAGTATAGTACATGCGTCATACCATATTACTATGCTCCAATATGGGACCACTACTATTTTGCATATTTATCTGTTACACTGACTTTTGGCCATCATTCTTTGAATCAATACTTATACTTTGATGTCTATATCCAGATTGGTTATTTAGCATTCAATTACATGGGAATATTATTGGCATATTGAAAAATATTTAGTTTCACATAGTAGTTTCAATCAGCAGCCAATTTCTAAAAGGTTGGATGCTTTGAGTTGTTATTAGAATGTTTTGACCAAACTATAGTTCACATTTTTGGTCCATATGATATGAAATAGGAGTAATAAAACAGTTTTTTCTTTTCTCCTTCATATTTTGGGTTGAAGTATGTGATTTGAAGTGACATAGTATTTTTTTTATTAAATAATTTAGCGGTGAAACTCACGCGCTAAACGAAAGTGTAGAGAATAAAGACATTGCGGATTTAAACGTTTGTTACATGATATCAAATGGTCACACAATCTTTTGCTATATGAATTGCACTTACGGGTAATGAAATAATATTGTAATAATTGTCTATTTTTGTATTATGAAATCATTTTTGGTATACAAGACTTAAAATGAAAATTATTATAAAAAGTTGTTTTCATTCCAATCGTTCCTCCCCACAACTAGGATAATGCTAATACTATAATATAGGTTGTATCTGGGATGATATAGATGAGTTCAGCAATGATGCAACTTTTGATTCAGTTTCAAAATAATGATGGAGGAGTTAGAAGCTACTAGCTGGAACAGGTGTCTTATACACGTTCACACCAAGTTCTTAATCTTCATTTGGCAGCACAAAAAATGCGGTCCCCGCTGAGCTTTTTCTAAAACCATAGTATTATTTATGAGAATGGCCAAAAAAAGCACATGTGGAGCTTAACTATTTTTCAATTGGATCCTACCATGTCACATTAACTTTAACCCATAATATTTATATCTTTTAATAATATTTTTTTAAAAAATTCTTTGGGTATATATTTTAATGTTAAGAATCAGTTCTTCATATAAGAACAATTTTAATTTACATGTAGTTGCAATTCCACTTGTTAGAATGGTATTCTAGAAGTAATAGTTCCAAAGTCTTATAGTAAAAAAAAAGTTATGGTTTCGTAGTTTAGAAACCTCATAAGTAATTCTTGTTGGAGGATGCACTTATTGACGGATCCAGAAATGTTAACTAGTGAGGGCATGACCATTTATCTAAAATATCAATGAAAAAACATATAAATGCAAAGTAAATTTTTTTTGAAAGAAAATGCAAAGTAAAAAATTGAAAGTTACAAATATTGTATATCTAAAAATTAAAGACAACTGAACATACATGAATTATAATTACCCTCTATATGTCTATATGTTGTTTAAAAAGTAGTAAATTTTTTTTTTTAATACTATCAAATATATCAGAAACAATGTATATGATCACACAAATTAAAATTGGGAGACATAGAAAGAGGAGTAAACGTATAAAAAAAAAAGGAGTAAAAAGATTTAATTTGTCCATTGTATTATTTTTTTATTCCTTGACAAGCTTTTTGCATTGAAGCCCCACTCTTGCGTCTCTATATCTTTGAAAGTTGAAATATTAACTTTTCAAATGGTAGAGCCTACATGAATTTTAAACTTAGATATGCGGTCAATAATAAGACACGTTTCTCTCTTTTCTCTCCTTTTCAAACCTTAGTTGTCACTCCTTTCTTCTTCTTCTTGTCAGAGGGGTGATTTAGGGTCAACTTTGACCCAAAAATCACCACCCCTCTGAGTTGTTTTTCCTTATATCCTAATTGAATAAGTGATTTCACATATTTTCTGTTTTCTTTCGTTTGTTTTTGTGATTTCGTCGTCTCTGAACGACTCTGTTTGTTTTGATTTCCCATCTTAGTGCGGTGTTTATTTGATTCAGGTTGAAAGATTAGCTTTGAGAAAGTGCAGATCCGATCAATGACAATGACTTTGGAGTCGTCAACGTTGCACATCTGGAGACATGAATATTCCGGAGACTTTAATATAGTCATATTAGTCATATTTGTAGGCATATGTACTTTGCCGTTTTATGCTATTAACATGGATGCTGTGAGTTTGTTCATAGATTCATCATTTTTGTTTTTAGCGAATTTGGATTTGTATTGTATCGTATCGATGTACTCCATCAATCTGAATGAATGAATATCGTTTATTTTTGTAAAAAAAAATGTATTGGACACATTTATGGTCATTAATTTCTAAATACAAATAATTCAAAGCTCTAGTATGTAGAATCGAGTTTTAACCATAAATTTATTATTCGAAGTGACACTTACATGAATCTGTTTAAATAGAAATTACTTTACATTCATTTTTTCCCCTTAAATGCGGTTTTCATCCCATTATTTTGATTCATTTATCTCATAAGAACCAAAACTCCTTTTAGGCTTTTTTCCCCCTTCATTTTCTTCATCATAAACTTTATTAATCCATTCCTTATCTTCTTTTTTTAGTTCATCATAAACTTTATTAATACATTCCTTACCTTTTGTTAGAAATGAAAATTATCTCAACTCGTGCTATATTTTATACCACTCTAGAAAGTAGGACAAGTCCAAGAAGTGGGAGAGAATTTTTTATACAGGATAAACTTAGATCAGATGTGGCTGCTCTGCTTATGACTCATGTCTTGAGTTTCATGACCAATGGACTGAATTGACCACTTCAACGCTGCTGCGTCATATTTATTGAACTCCAATCAATCCGTTATGATAGTTATCAGCACTACAGCCACAGTTATGCGTGACGTGTGTCCACTCTCAAAAGGTTAGCATACAGCTTTTTTTACTTGCATAGCCTATAACATTGGAGTTTGGACAAAGATAACGATAAGAACTACTCCCATAATATGTCAAAATCCTCAAGATTTAATTGATGCCTCTACTTGTCAATCTCTCGAAATTAAAATGTTTAGGTTGACCAAAATTTGATCGGTCCAAGTAGTATGAAATTTGGTCCCTTAAGTATGTTGTTGGGTTCGATTTTTGACTCTTGCATATGAGATTTTTTTATTGAAAGGAGATAACTCACCTTATATGCCTCGCAGATTATTCGACGGTGATTACAATGCATAAAGACATCAAATAAAAAAGGAAATTGATACATGATTGAAAATGATAAATCCATTTGTTCAATCAATCAATGAATCAATAGTTGTGTTTGCGTCCTTCACGACCAAGGACATTTTATCGTTGATCACCTTCGTGTTCAACCACATAGAAGGAAGAGCCAAAATATACCCATTCTCCAGATCTTGAACGTCCTCGAGCATGATCTGCATCCCTTGGGAAACTTCATATCTTCCTTTCTTTGCAATGGTAACCCCCTCGACATCAGGTGTCAATGCTTTTCCACAACACATTGCCACAAGTATGGACCTGAGGAATCTCCAAGCAAGAAGAAACACTGGTAGCACAAGTCAGATTAAGGACTCTGTCGAGGAACCCTGACTTCAGCTTTTGTTGCCTAGACTCGTCGATTGTTCCAATTTTCTTGCTCACGTTATTAAGTTTCACCAACTTTCTAAAAGTCAGGCATGTTCAACAAACAACAAAATGAGTAAAGAAAACACGCAAGGATACCTGGAAAGTCCCTCGCCTCCACATCGTTTTCACACTTTACTTAACCAAATTATAAGTGCGATGTAATAGGATTTCGTCTTCGTATTCCCTTCAACATAAAAAATAGTTTCCTTTTTATCGGCGAAAAGAGTAGGGCTGAAGCTCAATACATATACAAATAGACGATCATAACTATCACACTCCTTTTGTCTTAAACGATCGTACGCGTGCAAAAAATACTTGGTCCTAAACTCGTAATGGTCTTGTCCACAGAAAAAGGGAAATTTGGAATACTTTTCAGTCGTTGGTTTCCCGACATTATTTTTGACATCCTCACGCAGAAGAATCTCTGATCAGTCGGGTCATCATCAAATTACTAAGGGAAACTCATATATTTGTCCAAAAAGAAGTATCTATCTTTAAATCTTGGAATTGAGTCTATGAATATCTCGAAAAACTGTGTAGATTGCTTCATAGAAACGCAATTTATTTTTGTTTCTCATCGGAGCCACATGATAACGAATATTCAAAAGAATAAATGAATGGTTGACACCAAATCCAGATACACACAGAGAAATTTGAAGGCTCTGATAAAGGCCATTGAATTTGAGTGCAATTGAGAAGGCACAAGCCTCAACCAATTAAAAAAATTCTTTTGGAAAGGGGGAAATGGCACCATAAAGCTCATATCCATGTATACAATATCATACGTGGGAACCTTTATTCCCTCGTATCGCGTGTAGATCTTTTGGTTACATGAAGGTATACAAACTTCCCAGTTTGCAATACGAGTGGGATCAATAGCAATGGAAGGAGCATCACTAGTGTTCCCCCGGCAGAAATAATGGGTTTTTGCAAAGGTTCCACAAAAATCTAATAGTTGCTTGATTCCCCAAGTGTATGCTTCTTAGTACTTTTCTTGGCCATTTCACCTGAAAAGTGGAGAAGGAAAAAATTGATTTGACAAGTTCACCAAATCCACCCTTCTCCCACCAACCAAGTGAAAGGGCAAGAAAGAAACTAAAGAATTTTATCTGTGAGCAACCGAAGCAACATTGTCTTACTCAAACAACCATCACATAAGAAAATGACATAGAAAAGTAAAATCAATCACCAAAAACAACGGTGACAAGACATGGATTACGATAATGGAAACAACTTCACCACCATGGAACCCATTTTCCTAATCGACATGTTCCTTGGGGTCCCATTTTGCTCAAAATCACCACTCTTATGTTACAAGACTAATGACTTGTGGGGTAACTGTTATGGACTACCCATAGACTATGTTCGACAAACCATCTTCCGGGCATGGGCCCAATACTAGTCAAAGGCCCACAACGTGTCTTTGGTTTGTCACATTACAACCGAGTAGAAGCCTAATAAGAGACCCAATTGTGGGAATGTCTGAATGTTACACTCACTTTCATACGAAAAATGATTTAACTAACATAAGTTTTGAATTCCCATGATTCTTGATGCCTCTTTCCCGTAATGATGCCCCAACATTAGACAGTTACAAGTCCTCACCATCTGTAACTGTCTGGTCAATGTCTCTTTCGCCTTATCCCTCAAGGCTCTGCATCTCACTTCTGAAAGGGGCATTCTTATGCCCCAAAAGATACAATCTATCTAAAATAAAACTCTCATTCTTGCTCATATACTAAGTTGAGCGTCAAAGTGTATTTTGCAAGTACTCACTCGACAAACAACATAGTACAAGTTTGTCGGACGTCGTACTAATCACTTCAATCAAGTAACATCACACCGATTAATATTTTTATTTTTTTTAATTATAAAGAGGGCTAATTAAAAGTCCATCAATATTTAATACACAATAAAAAAAGAAAAACTATACAAAAAATGCTCTACATTAACATAATGTATGCACCCTCTGGTCACTATTATAAGTAAAAATCAACATTTTAGATTGATTAATTAAATGATGTATGTGGTATATAATAAAGATCATATACATCATTAATTTGTAGATTTTTGCTTATAATAGTGACCGGATGGTAAACGCAATAAAACTAGTTGTGATTTAATGCAGTTACCGATTTCATGTAGTCATGCCGTGGAAATATCGATGATTATCTGATCTTGATCTGATGGCTATAGAAGAGGCAGATTTACTTTTTATTTTAGAATTAAAAATAAACGAGTCAACACTCCGATCTTAATTATATGGCTAGGATTGAATGACAGCGTGACTGCGGTAATTTATTGAATGCAGTGAATCAAAGTCAGAGAACCAACCTCTCCTATTATTTCAGTCGCAACAAACCCTAATTCTCAGTTCTCACCTGGCGGCCATTCTCTCTCTCTCTCTGCATGCAATGGTGAAGAAGAGAGAGAGATGCGTGAACGTCTCCGGTAAACCAAAGCACTCCAATGACACCAACCGCAGCAATGTCTCCAAAAACGAGTCACGGTCCGCCGCCACTGTTCGCCGTCTCAAGATGTACAATACCAAACCCGTCCGCAACCGTAAGGGCCGTGTCTTATACGAGCCGTTTCAACTCCCATACCTTCCATCCACGAGAATCAAACCCGATCGCCAATGGTTCGGGAATACTCGTGTTGTGAATCAGAAAGACCTTGAGGTTTTTAGAGAAGAAATGACGAAGCATGGTTCCGGTAACTATAATGTTATCATCAAGGGGAAAAATTTGCCCATGTCGCTTCTCAATGATTACCAGAAGCAATCTAGGGTTCACCTTCTTGATAGAGAACCTTTTTTGCATGCGTTTGGACCTAAGACTAAAAGAAAACGTCCAAGCCTTTTGGCTTCTGATTATGAGTCTTTAGCTAAGAAAGCTGATGGTTCACAAGATGCTTTCGAAGATGGCAATGAAGCTGATGATGGATTTAGAGATTTAGTGCGACATACCATGTTTGAAAAGGGTCAAAGCAAACGCATATGGGGTGAACTCTACAAGGTGATAGATTCTTCAGATGTTGTTATGCAGGTTATAGATGCAAGGGATCCACAAGGTACAAGATGTTACCATTTAGAGAAGCATTTGAAAGAAAATTGCAAGCACAAACACATGGTGCTTTTGTTGAACAAGTGTGATCTAATTCCTGCTTGGGCAACAAAAGGATGGCTTAGGGTTTTGTCAAAAGAATATCCAACTCTAGCATTCCATGCAAGCATTAATAAGTCCTTTGGACAGGGTTCACTTCTATCGGTTTTGCGACAATTCGCAAGATTGAAGAGCAATAAGCAAGCAATATCTGTTGGTTTTGTTGGATATCCAAATGTTGGGAAGTCATCTGTGATCAATACTTTGCGTACTAAGAATGTTTGCAAGGTTGTGTAAGATTTAGTTTTCATAGTCATGTTTACATTCTAGAAAACTAACACATCGGATATTGACATATATGATGCTCACATATTCATTCTTGATGACAATATGATAAAATACTTTGTGCATTAGTTAGTGATTTCGTCATGTTACATGTAATTATAGAAAGAGGTGTGCTATATCAAGCGTATGGCGAATGTTTCACGAATTACCATTACCAGTTGACAAATCATAATTCTCACTTCAGCGGAATTCTCATGGCAATTGGTGGAGTACACGGAAGTTGTTAGGAAAAGCACATCACTTGTGAAAAAATGTCGCGTGCCACTTTTTCACAATATATAGTTTTGTCCTTATAGAAATTCACTTGCACCTCTTCATGAATATCTGCAACATTTCGTGTGAACATTTGCATCCTTTCACATTTACACGAATAATTGCATCCTTACATATTTGAGTCAACATAAAGTAATTATATTTAATAATTATTCTTGCAGGTTGCTCCAATTCCAGGGGAAACAAAAGTTTGGCAGTATATAACCCTTACAAAAAGGATCTTTTTGATTGATTGTCCAGGGGTTGTCTACCACAACAATGACTCTGAAACAGATGTTGTGCTGAAGGGTGTGGTACGTGTGACAAACTTGAAAGATGCTGCTGATCATATAGGCGAGGTTCTGAAACGTGTGAAGAAGGAGCACTTGACAAGAGCCTATAAAATAAAAGAGTGGGTTGATGAAAATGACTTCCTACTTCAGCTTTGCAAATCATCTGGCAAACTCCTTAAGGGTGGTGAACCTGACCTTATGACTGCAGCAAAGATGATACTTCATGACTGGCAGAGGGGTAAAATTCCCTTTTTTGTTCCTCCTCCAAGGCTGGAAGACTTGTCCAAGTCTGAGGAGCCTAATGTTAATGGCATTGACGTTGATGAGGCTAATGTTAATGGCATTGATGTTGATGAGGCAGTTAACCATTACCAGGCATCTGCTGCCATTAAAGCTATTGCAAATGTTGTTTCGTCGCAGCAGCAACGAATTGGGCCAGTTCAAGGTGATTTGTGTAATAAGAACGAGTTAAAGGGAGAAACTGCTGACCAACTTCCTAACTCGGAGGATGATACAGATGAAGACAGCGACACATTTGAGCAGGATCCATCCACTGAGGTTCCATCTGAACAGCTTACTTATGCAGATGGTTCCAACAAATGAATAATGAGTTTCGGTTGCAGTTGCAGGACTTCATTTGTCTTAAATACGATTGTCAGATGGATCAAATTTGTTTTGGGGAGTTCGGTTCTGGTAATATAAATGAAGCTTCAGTGATGGTTACCAACTGGTCTTTGGATGCAGAGAGGATTTTGATTTCTTGAGCATAGTTTTTTAGTAATAATAGTTTGCCCAATGATGGATACTTTGTTTTGATTATTTGTTATTATTATCATTCTAAGTTATTTTGCTATCTATATTATAAGAGTTCGGAGAAGTTTCAATTAACTGTTTGTTTAGCACTAGGCTGTGATATTCTTGTTTTAAATCCTAAAATTTTATGCTAATTATTTTAGTTGTGATATAGTTTTTAACTTAATTTTAAACTTAAACCTTTGTTAATATCACTCATAACCCTCTTCTAGATTTGATCATAATTGTCTGCTTCATCAATTACATGCTTATGTCAAAAATCCTTTTAGTTTTGGATTGGTTTTTGCTTGTTTGTTCATTTTTACGTGTTCGTTCCTTTGATATGTGTGTGTTGAAGGGACTAATGGTAAGAAAACACATGCGAAAATCTGATTTTTAATTTTCTAAAATAGTTAGGAAATGTCATGTATTCGCATGCGTGACACTGGAAAAATGTCTTGAAAGTGTGGTTGAACAAGAAATCTGTTCGGATGTGTATTGAACAAGAATGATGGATGTGCATTGAACAAGACTGATTTTCGTATGTGTTCGTTCCATTGATTTGTGCGTGTTAGAGGGACGTATGGTATGAAACACCATGTTTGCTTGCTACTTGAAAGAGGACAGCCTAGGAAAGATGTCAACACAACTTTTGCTGTGAGTTGGAAAGGAACATGAAAGTTAGGGACTATAGGAACGAGTTACAATGAAAATATGGAAACGAAATGCTTGCTTGCTACATGAAAGAAACAACCTAGAATGATGTCAACAAAACTTTGCTGTGAGATGGAAAGGAACGTGAAAGTCGGGGAACTTTTTATGTTGGAAAGTGATGGAAGATTATGCTATGAAGACAACAGTTGAAATCAACTTTTGAAAATTAATGAAGAGATGCTTAGGTAAATGAGTTATTAAAGTGTGGTGTATGCTGCGTTAAAGGAGTGGAATGTAGAGTTAATACAAGCTTCATTTGATGCTACGGAGGTATACAAAATTCTGAAAACCCCTCTCCTTCATTATGTTAGAGAAGATAAATTAGTTTGAAGACACGAACAAAATGGTGAGTACTATGTTAAAAGTGCATACCATTTTGTCGTTGACGAAGCTAGATACGGATTTTCTTCTTCTCGATGGAAAATGACAGTCAATTTGGCGTGCAAAAATCCCACCAAAAGTGAAGAATCTATTGCAGCATATTTGTAGAAATGTTTACCAACACAACTTCAGCTTACTAATAAAGGTGTTTAATTGCCCCACTGGTTGGGCTTTATGTAATGCGGAAATGGAAAACAGTTTTCATCTCTTTTTTCAATGTCAGAAGAGCGTTTTATGTTGGCAAAAATCAGGGCAGCATACTATTCGAAACTTGTTACGGCCAGACTTGTCAATGGCGGAAAACATTTTTTGAAATTCTGCAGAAAATATCAGTTCAGAGCAGCAGGCCTTGATTTTGGTTATGATATGGAGTTCATGGAAGCACAGGAATAATTGTATTTGGAATAATATTGTTGAACAAATTGATGTCATCCACAATGGCGGATTACATTTGCTGTCCGATTGGCATCAAGCTTGAGAAAGCACAGGTGAAGCTTTAGGCCTTTTATCTGCTCTAAATTGGGTCCATGAACTTCTCTTAGGTGAAGTGGGTTTTGAGTTGGACTCTGAAAGAGTGGTGGATAGTTTTCGTAGTAATCGCCGATTGTAGACGTATTTTCTCTAACAATTATAGGAACTCTCATATTGAGTTTGTTAGGAGACAAGTCAAGGTTGCTCATGCTCTTGCAAAGTTGGTTCCAACTTTAGCTAGTTTCCACCTTTTTATTGACATCCCAACATGTTTTAGTCATATTATTATGATTTATGAATGAAATGTGTTAGCTTTTTACGCGTAAAAAACATGTGTGTGTATGTAATACCAATCAAACTGAAAAATGAATGAACAACAGTGAGAGTGAATTCATGATACAAGACCATATTGGGCGCGAGGCTACTGACATGCACAATTTCACACACAAACTGTATTTAGTTCCAGAGCACCATAAAATTTTCAGCAGATTAAATTTGGATAGCTAGTTGAAAAATGATTATTGATCATAAAGAGAAGAGAATACAATTTATTTTAACTGAGTATCTAAAAATAAAATTGAATTTCACAGCATTGGCGTCGCATGCATTGACAACTTGAGTTGATAGTGGCATGAAACAAACCCTTGCTTACAATCAGTAAAGAAGACATCAAATGAAAAAGTAAATGGAGAAAAAACCAATATTGAATCCATTTATTTAATCAATCAATGCATGAATCATTCAGCAGCAATGCAAAGCTCAAGCAGTGTCCTCATTGCTTGTTTTTTCACTACCTTCCCATACACTTCTCTTGCTAACTTGAAAACTTTCTCCATCTCCAAATTTCCACCACCACTACCACTGCCTTTTCTCTTCAATTCCTCCATCAGAATCTTAAGCACCCTATGATCACCTCCCACTACATCTGTAATGCTATCAACCACAGCATCCAATGCTGGAATTCTCCTTCCCCATCTTTTCATACACCTCTCCGAACCATAAGCCTCTGAATATAAAGACCAAAATGAAGCCCTCAAGTATCCCTTCTCTTTCCCCCTAACCTTCCATCTCTTCATTTGTTCCTCAAGCTTATACACCAAACCACCTACATCCATCCCTCTTTCAATACCAATCTCAATCTCCTTCACCTCTTGCTTCGAGAACAAGAATTCCCCCTCAAACTTGCACCTCTTGCACTTGCAATGAATCCCCCATGTCACAGACAATTCTTTTCTCTTGTTCAAGGGAGAAAGTGGATCAAGATAAGCAAAAGTTATCTCTTCACCAGCTTTCAAATCTCTTGAAGCATGAACAATCAAATAATCCCCAACATGCAACCGCCTCGCATTAGGACAACAAGAATGATTGATGAATGAAGGAAGCAACCATAACCCAACACCATAACAATCATTGTTCTTCCTCAAAACATTAGCTGAAACTGCATCCTCAGTGAGAGAATTAACATCCAATATAGCCAACAACTTAACCATATCAATCTCAACATCCTCGTTTGAATTCACCTCACCAACATTCTCAGGCCTAAACAGATCAACATCAGGTACATCAAGTTCATCCTCATTTTCCCCAATTGACAATTTACCAATCAAAATCCTAGTCTTGTGACACTTTTTAACAAAATCAACAACTTTATCAATAAAATTCTTCCACATAACTAATTGAGTATCCTCACTCAAATCTTTACCTCCCAAAATACTCCTCTCCATCGCAACCGCCTTAGTAACCAAAATCAAAGACCCAGCATCAACATTCTTCGTAGCGAAAACCCCCCGCCCACTAATCTCTGATTTTCTAATCTCAACAGCACCAATAAATTCAGCAAGCTCAGGAGCCTTACCAGGAAACCCATTCAAAACCCAATCAGAAAGATCCATCGTTCCACTCCTCGATAAAAATTCAAACTTTTTACATTTTTCAACAAACCCAACAAGCATTTCACAGTTCCCACTTGCCTGATTATCAAGCATAGCTGTTTTGAAGCAATTTAAAGCCATAGAATATCTATTAAGACAAAGCAAAATCTTACCTTTACAAACAAGACTCTTGAAATGTGTTGCATCAATTTGTAGAGCATGATCACAGTCTTGTAACGCCGAGTTGAATTCGCGGAGTTTTGATTTTGCTTCGGCCCGGTTGCAGAGGGAAATGCAGAGTGATTTATGAAGCTTTTGATGGTGAAGTGGGTTGGGGTGTGGAAGAGAAAGATGGTGGGTGCAAAGAGAAATGAAATGGGAATAGGTTTCAATGGCATTGGTCCATTCTTCTCTGATGAAAAGTTCTGTTGCTTTGGATCTGAGGTTTTGCATGTACTCTTCTTCTTCTGGTGTTGTTGTTGCCATTTTTAGTTCTAGTTTTGTGTGTGTTTGGTTTTGGCACTGTTGTAACATTTTTTGAAGTGTGACTATAGATTTGAAAAGTTTCCTAATTGTAACGGTCGTTCATTGAATTTTTATATGGATTTAATTTAATGATTTAATTATATAGTTTTCTGTTACTTTTGGCTCCTAGTTAGTTTGACTGGAGATATACACATCAGCGATGGTGGACCAATTCTTATGGTGCTATTTTTCAAATTTTAAAGAATGTTTCTTTAACTCAAAAAACAAAATTCCAATAAAAAAAGTTAGATTATGTATTCATTTATAAGAAAAATTAAGGGTGAAAGATAGTGATCAATCCAAAGTAGAAAATATCTTATGGTACAAAGGATATTTACAAAGAAATTTTCATTTATCTCTCTTTAAAATACTAGCAAGCCTTAAATGTAGACCTTCTAAATCTAAAATCTAAATCAAATTCTTTGAGTTTATGTTTTTTTTACAAATGAAAAAAATGTTATGTTAATTACTTTTTTTTTGTCAAGTAGTTTAGTGGCTAGAAATTCACTTTTTCAAAGTGAATAGTGGAGTGTCCGGGGTTCGAACCCCGACCTCTACATATATAATGCAATGTCTCATCCAACTGAGTTAAGCTCACGGCGACTGTGTTATGTTAATTAGTTTATTAACAAATATTATGTCAATTACTGTTAAATTTATTTTAAAATGACTATAATAATATATTGGATGAACTTAGTCAATGAATCTTTGTAGGTCACGTGTTAACCGATGAAACTACTATAAATAGTAGGGATGTTCATAGGTTGGGTTAACTCAGAAAACCCGATCAAACCCACCCAAAAACTCAAAAAAAATGGGTTGGGTAATTGGGTGGGTATGGTTTCTAAAAATGAAAAACCCATAAAAATAAATGAGTTTCGGGTAAAACCAGACCCAAACCCAAAACACCTGATTACCCAATAATGTTAATATTTTTTATCTTTATTTTCATAAGGTAAAAGAAAGTTATATTTCCAAAACATACACATTGTACCTTATATATTGAAAATCAAAACATACTAGAGTTACAAATTAATATGTTGCACTTTTTTGTTATTTTGATGTTAATGCAATTTTATGTCATGCAACTTTAGTTTGTTGCAAATATTTTATGATGGAGTTTATTATTTGATATTCAATGATGCATAAAATTATAGTAAAATAAGTTAAACATTTTTTTTAAGAAAATTAAAAAGTAGAGTACTATTTTAAAACAATATTATGTGGACTTGTCATTTAGTCATTTAATATTAGAAAAATAAGTTGGGTAACTCATTACCCAATCCAACCAAACCCAAAAATTATGGGTTTGCCCAAACCCACCCAATAGTACAACGGATGGTTACTTTACCTCACCCAAACCGAAGTACCATATTTGGTTTGGTTTTGGGTTTGGTCAAACCCAACCAAAACCCACCCACGAACACCCCTAACAAATAGCATAAATATCAAATTTATTTTTGATGTTAATATTAGATTCATAAAAAAAATGAGATTCTCGTTATTCGAAGTTTGGTCAAAAAGCATGTAAAATCTTATAAAAAAATTATTCTAAGGATAGGTGAAGGCGTGAAGCTTATTAACTATTTAAGTTTAGCACCCCTAATTTAATCATTTTATTAGGCTAATTACACAAATAATAAATCTAACCTCTCTTTGTCAAAAATAAATAAATCTAACCTCTCAGGCCTTTAAAAAAATATAACCCAATGACTGTGCATATGATAAAGATTCAAACATTTTCTTTTTAGCTAGAAAGATAATGATTTTTATTTTTTTTGACAAAACTAGAGTAAAATATGTTCCATTTTCACCATAAATAAATATAAATTCGAGAGTTCCCATGAGTTACCTATTTCTTCATACTTAAAATATATGAGCTCTGATCACTGAACAATTTGATAAAAAAAACTATAAATTTGAGAGGCTTGAAAAAAAAATAAAATTGAAAGGGAAATGCATTTCCCTTGCATGAAAGATATTTGTTTACCCAAAAACTTTATAAAAATGAATTAGGGTAAGTAAAAAAAAACAGTTTTAGTTTTTTTTATTACATTATTTAGGTATTCTTCATAATCACAAATAACTGCATAGACTAAGTTTTTCATTTAATGAAGACCTCTGTCAAATGGTAATGTTCCACGCACATTTTTCCGACTCAATGTCCATACACGAACTACAGAAAATAATAAAACTTTTATCACACACTTACGAGATTCGAACCTCATATTAAATCTACACAATCTCCTTGTAGTTTTAGTTCATTTTTCACGCAATTAATTTTAATATAATCAATTTTTTTTTGTAGATTCTTTTAGTAACATTGCATATCTTTTTTAGTTACAATATTATTGGTGCGAAGTAGCATAGGTTTGACCAATAACTAATCTATTTTAAAATTTGACTAAACACGTTAAATGTGTCTTCGGTTTTACTTCAACCATATTTTTTCATCCATAACGTATAAATCTGAGATTTACATAAGATATCTGAGTTCAGTTTCGCTCCAACCAATATAATATGTTTTTTTTTGTGGTGGTCGGAGTTTGAACCCCGAACCTTGCATATATTTTATGCATTGTCCATACTAACTGAGCTAGGACTCAATATAATATATGTTATCCTTAATTTAAGCGACACTTGAATTAATTGGGATAACATTATTACTTAACAAAATTGAATTTACAATCCGATCTACCAATGAAACAAACTAAGACAGGAACTTTATGCAATCCACCAATTTTATTAACCGCCACCATCCCTTGAATAAAATACCAATCCTCATACTCGAAATACACCAAGTTATGACCAACCAAATCAAATGACTAACCTTTCCTCTCTTCAATTTAACCAACCCACCAAAGTGATTAAAATGTTGCCACCTTACTTGAAAGTGGGCATTTAATTCCAACCACTTGAAAATTCATGACCAAACGTAATTCACAACTTAACTCTGGGATACTTGATGTTCATCCCAAATATAATAATTAATGATAAACATTTTGTGCATATATTTTTCTCCAATTGGACTCTTGATATTCATCTAAACTGAATTTTTATGTAATTTTACATTTTTTAGTGAAAATGTCAATTTATATAATTTTGACTATTTGAATTAAGAATATCTAATCAAATATGGTTATTACTTTTTAATATATATAATTTTTGCTATTAAATGATTTTCTTATGAAGAATCTTAAATGCCCAATAGTTAGAGACAGTCGAAAAAGTATGTCTTGTAAACACAATTCAGATGATAAAATGCTACATGGATATTTGAAATGTATAAGTGCAAGTTCGAATCCGCAATTCTTCCATTTTCTACACTCATTGAGTGTGAATTTCACTGATAGGCTAAAATACAAGTATTTGCCAAGCACTACAATGAAGTCTATTCGTTCAAAATCACAGTATAAACGTTAAATATTCAATAATGAATTTTACATAATCCAATCTCATGCTCATCTCACTGTTACAAAATGTATACAAATCTACTAATGTTTGATATGTACAATGACACAAGATAATATAACATAACTTTTCCTATTAGGCTAACCAAGTCCTACAAATTCAGACAGATGGCACATTGAAAATTAATTAAAAACATGACTATGGAATCCAATAATATATTCAAGTTGACACATTTATCAAGATAGCAAAGATGAGCGTTGGACCGCTTTATAGTTTGTGTCAACTATAGATTGTAACATGTGGAGTGGAGGAATCATATCTTAAACCATTTATGTTTATCTCATTTCTCAAGTCTCAACCAGTTCAATAAAAGCTTCACTTTGTTACTCACCCATGCCAAGTGTCAGTTTGCTCATAGCAATAACACATATGGCAACAAAAAAGGGAGAGCTCAAGTTGCTGTCAAAGTTTATCAGCAGATTGTCAGATCAGAACCTGTCCATTAAAGTCCAAAATTATGATAATAACAACCAATATTAACAACAGTAAATGAAGACAATGATAGTCATTATGGATGTAATGATAGACAGCGAGTAAATAGTACTTGAAATTGTAAGAGTCAATTTAGTCTCAAATTTATGAAATAACAATTTAATCCATAAAATTGAACAACGTCAGATAACTTGGTACTTTTTTCAAATTTAACACCATAATCTTAAAGGTTATTGGGTTAATATGTGGTGTACAACTCATTTGTATGGTTGCTATTCGCCAAATGAGGATGATTTTCTGGGCTCCCCTCATGACCCAACAATGGTATCAAGGTTAATGGTTCGACGAAGGGTTCAACCGGCTCATTGTGTTGACAGTCTTCCTGAGAATGGTCAGACAGTGTGTCCTGTTGAGTGCAGTGGCAATGGTGGTGCAAGTATATGTGGATGAAAACAACTTCCGCTTCGGGGGGAGCCTAACTAGATGAATAGAACATTTGAGAGGGAGATTGTTATGGCAAGCGAGGTGAGTTAGAAGTCCCAAGTTAGATGGAAAAGTGAGTGTTGAGCAATATATAAGTGAGAGAATCCATAAACAAAATGCCATAAAGTTTTAGGTTAAGATGTGGTGTCCAACTCACTTGTGTGGTTGTTCTTGTCCTAATGAGGATAATCCCCTGAGCTCCCCTCATGACCGAACATTATGCTTGTCTTGAATCTTGATGCAGCAAGAGGCTACTCAAGCCAATATTTAGGTCTTTTAGTGGTTTTAACAAATGGTTACTAGTGAAATATTTTGATAGAGGGACTAAATTGATTGATGTTCTTTTAATCAAGGGACTAAATTGCTATTTTGTAAAATTGAGGACTAAATTGACTGGCTCTTACAATTTCAATGACTAAAATGCTTATTTACTCGATGAGTTGAGGTCATCTCCATTACTATAGTATTGTGTAATGACTATGCAAACAAAACAAAAATGGCAATTTCAAGAAGTTCAGTAAAACATTTCACCTTTTTGCTTAAAACTTATGGCCAAAAGGATGACCACAGTTCCATAAGGCCACTATTTCTTTAGAACGAACACTCCATCCCTAAGTTCTAACTTCTCCTCAGAGACTAGCCCAGATAAAAAGCTTTGTAGTTGTTGAAGTGATTTGTCATAAGGGGGATCAGCAATGCAAAACATCTGCGGTAATAGAAACGATTGAGTATCGCGTAATCAATCTTGTTGATCATGTTATATGTGTCTAAACATCTATAAAGGTGTAAAACCTTTTTTTTTTCAAGGCTACAGGGGTGAAAAACCATTCTCACCTTGAGAGTATTGTGAATGCGATCTAATGCCATGCTACCAAAGTTTGTGAGCATCCCCAAGATAAATTTCTGCCATAAAACAATACATGTTAGATATCTTTATTCATATGCATTTGCATATTCCCTTGTGTTTGAATACTTCAATCAACATAAACGAGAAACTTGTGCAGCCCAAATATAATAAATATTGGAAAAACTAAGGTTAACATGCTAATGATGAAAAAGATGCTTATATTTATTCAGGGACTTCAGTTCTCATATGATGTTCCTTCATTCAATGGTTTTACTTTTCACTACACATGCAAAATCATAGAAGGCCTTTTCGTTGTCAGAAGACCATTAAAATTACTACAAATTGACCGAAGGTTAAATAGCGTACATTAAAAGAACTCTAAAATGTTGGTAATAAAACTTTTATAATTGATTAAAAATATTAAAGCAAGTCACAAATTTGAAATGAAGAGTTTTATTTCATGTACCTCATACACAGTCATCTCCTTCCGAAGTTGATTTTCTACGGAGGCCACAGATCTGTCTTCCTCCTCGTCGCCTCCAAGAAGTTCCTGAATATTGCCACTGCCTCCTGCATTCCTACTTGTCTCAGCCATGTTTTCCATAATGGTGTATACATGGTCAGAGGAGTCTCCCCCCGACGACTCTACAATGACCCCCTGTTACAAAAACACAGCCACGAGTGAGGTTACATCGTCATTGCTAAATTGAAGACTTGTGGTTTTAAAATAACTAGAATTCTTGTTTTGGACAAACCAACAGAAGTTTCCTAATTGAACAGGAGATAATAATATTTTTCTCACAAACTAAATGTAACCATGCTGAAAAAGTGTTTGTACTAATACCTAAAAGTATACCAAAAAAATTATACAAGAGGCCTAACAGACCCACCTTGCTTATCCAAAAATTTATTCTCCTATTTAATACATCCACAGGTATCCCAATAGCAGCTGCAAGGTCTTTAGAGGTCCAACTGAAAGAAAAAAACATAATATTACAGTACAGTCAAAACAACAGACTAAATGTATTGATAGATTTTTAGGATACCTTGTTTGATCTTGAAATTTCATAATAATAGATGCAAGAACAGGGGCTACTGTGAATTGCATTTCCCTATCTTCAAACTGCAACTCCAGCTATACCATTGGACATGACAAAATTAGGAGAACGATCAACACTAATCAAATTTAAAAACTGTGCTAAATACCGCTAGACAATAAGATCTGGAAGGAAACAAATAGAACAACTAACCTTGACAGTCCCAAGACTTTTTTTCCACTGAAGCTTACGGGGTGTTTTGACTTCACTAAATCTCTTCGCATAATCGGAGAGAAGCTTGTCAACAGATTCAGGCAGGTTAAGGGGTTCATCCTGTAATTCTCTTCAAAGTCAGTCATAGAACAGAGTGGATAGCTTCGCATGACAACAAAGCAATTGATAAAAATATATTTTCGTTGGACAATTCATTTGAATGAAAATACTAGACTATATTATCATAGTTATTAATGTTATGCTTCAAGTTGAGAACAGTTCAAAATAAAACAAGAGATGGTTAAAGCAGAGCCAATTGAACTTCAGGAAACGATAAGTAATAGCACTATAAAATGCTAAAGGAAATTCATGTTAGTGTGAAGAAACTCTACATGAGTTTACATGGAACCAAACAACAATGAAAAAGAATATCAATAAAATTTGACTCAACATAATAAACAAATGTAAAATATACGGGTGATGAATGACAGTGGAAAACCTGGTGGCATGAAAAGAAAAGCTTGTTCAAATTTTGGAATTTTGGATTACAATTGATTAAGATAAGGCGGGGATGAGTTGTCTAAAACTAAAATGATTTGAATTTACAAACTACAGCATTAAGTAACAGGAGAACCCTGAAATTTGAAATATAGTGTAAAAAGGAGTCATTGGGTACTGCTAAGCATTGATGAACACAATCTAATTGAAAATTATTTATTGGTATGTTCGTCTAAGAAATGATATCAATGAACCTAAGTATAATATATGGGCTGGGTAGCAAGAACTATAACTTGAATCATAACATAAATATATCAATCTTTTTCACATTATCTAAAATTAAAAATGAGCAATAAAATAATTTCATCTGCAGACCTGTATCGGAGGCCAGAAATTAGAAGATATGATAGTGGCGGCTATTTTATCCATGGATATTGCATTGTCTTCAACCTCCACACCTAAGAGGGCATAGGAAAATTTTGGTCAAAAGGAATTGAAGCAAATAATAGTTGAAACTATCTTTGGCAATGATCGCAAATAAAGGATATTTGAACTTCGAAATTACTTGTCTGAGGTGGCTGATTTATGGTAGCTTTAATGTTAGTGTTGACTCTCTTTGAGCCAATTAGATCATTGAGCATAATCTCGCATTTTTGTAGGCTGCTCTCTCCGAAGTGTATCTGCAGAAACAAAGCATTAAACAGATGTTTACATATTGATATCAAAATCAAGAATGAAAACACATAAAAATAATGATAAAATATCAACAACATATCTAGTCAAACAAAAAAGGCAATGCAAGTTTTATTTGAATAAGTACCTTAAGAAGTTCTAGAGTACGTATCTCTGAGTCAATATCATAATCAGATTTATTTAGAAGTTTCTCAGCAAGCATAGTTCGATATTCGTGAACTAATTGATCTTTTGAACCAATTATGCCAACAATCATTCCAAGTATGTCAACCTTTCTTTGGTTTCTGCTTCCCTTCAATGGATCTGCTTCTACAGGATCAGGTTGCCATCTGTTTGGAGAAGCCCATTGAGAAGAAACATCAATTTCATAACCTAGCAGGCAGACCAAATCAGAAAGAACGGTGAAAACTGCGAACCAAAGTCCATATTATAAATATACCGTGTGGCATTGATCCATGCTTGCCTATCATCAGTGTTAAAATCATCATCAATACCAAAGTTCTCTTGAATTTCTTCATCTCTGTTCAACTCTTCAAGAAGGCTATCTCCAGGATTTCCAGATGCACTTGAATTTCCCCCAGTCCCATCTGTCAACATGGTCACTATGCATTTTATTGTATCTCTCCTTCCTCTCAAGTAATCCCTTATTGGTTCACCAACTGCCTCAAGGAAAACACCAGCAGGATCTATCGTCCTTAGGGCTTTAATAGTAGAAACGTACTGGTGTAATATATCATTGGTTGATGCGCCTGCAGTAAGAAGGCGATAACGCAGTGCAGAAATAAATGACTCCACCAGCTTTGAATGTTGTCCGGTGTATTCAAGACAAAGTTTTAAGTCTTCAATTGCAGGAGAGCTTCAAGTATCATCAGAGAGAAAAGGAAAATAAATGCTCAGAAAACAATGCATAAACAAATGAGATGTGATCTACCAGATAATTAGTTTGTTAATGCTTATTGTTGGAGTTCAAAATTTACTCAAATCAAGGTTAAAGCATACAGCTGGATAAAGCATTAGTTTTATAATTCAATTCAATTTTCATTGTCTAGTCAAAGAACCAAAACAATGAATTACATAAGAACATGTCAAAGCCAAGAACAATTGCAATTCTCCTCCAACTACTGCAGGAAGCTATACCCACTAAGTGACTAAACAAGTTTCTGTCAATGCGGTCGACAATGCCATTCAATTTAATAAGACATAATAGAGGGTAACTAATTAATTTTCTGACAGAAAACTCAGAGGAGGAAAGCAGGGAATTACAATTAACAAAATACCTATCGGGATAATCAACGATTATCTCAAATAATTTGGCTATCCTTAAATCTTGCAGTGTTTCATAAGCAAAATATTCCAGCCGCAACTTCCATCGGACAAGACTTTCAGAGGGAGTATCAATTCCAGGACAGCATGACGATGATTTTGGGGCTAAAGGTGATTTGAGACCTGATGAAGTACTTTCGTAACTAACAGAGTCACCAAGATAGACAAGAAGGGCATGGAGAAACTGGAGAGGAACAGCCTGAATGATTAGAGTTATAAATATTGTATGTTAGAACCGTGAAAAAATTTGTTTATGTAAACAGCTAGCAAAGGAGTGCACACAATGAATGCACATACACAATATATATGCACTACAAACCTGTATCCAGCTTTGAATAGATTGTAAGACAGAACTCCTAAAATCATCTCCCGCAACATCATATACTTTTGCCTGCAAGTCAGACAAATGAGTCAATGACCCACCCAAAGATTATTTATAATCAAGCAGAGACGCCTGATGAGTGCAAAATAAAGGTGGAAGAAGAAATTGCAAGAGACTGAGGAAAACTGGAAGATCCAGATTTTGAATTTCATAAACATGCTCACCTTTAGTAGTAAAAATATAGCAGAAGCATACGCATCTTCAGCCATTGAAGTAAATCCAAGACTTCTGAGATCAAGAACAACTTTTCCAATGTTCTTCACCAGTTTACTGTTTTCTGAGAATCGACGGTCACTATAGCACTCATCAACATCCATCTCACCATCCTTGCATATTTTTCCTTTTTCATCTAAATCCATGTCATCCTTATTTTGAGATACATCATCAGTGAACTCCCCATCCATGACTGTACTTAACTCCTCCAGCCTTCTTTTAAAATACCAATGCAATATAGCTAATGGTAGCAAATGAAAAAGAAATACAAAGCCGATTAGAAAAATTTGAAGTTTTAAGCACATAAAAAATATCAAACAAGGGAATTAAGCAAAACTTTCAATCAACTAATGTTTCGAAGATCAAAGAAACCATTGCACAAAGTACTGGCCTATTTCTAAATTAGAGCTAAAGAAAGCAAATTTCCATGTAAAATTAGCCATATGGTGAAAACCAAGATCATTGTCGACAAGATTCTATAATCAAAATAGAAAGTAAAACATTCATTTACAGTACGAAAAGGAAATCCCTCATTAACAATAACATAAAAGAACAACAAACCGCTTACAAACCAGGGAAAACGCGAGGAAGTGTGGCCATAAGCACAGAAGAGACAGTCCATTGATACTTAGAGGTAAGGTAATTCCTTTCTGCTTCAAAATTATGCCTTTCCTCTGACATTTGATCCTTGAAAGATTGTAAAGCATGGACCAAAATTAACAGACACTTCTCCTGGTACTGTTTCTCCAAAGAGATTTCTTCCAAAGCATTACACAGCACACTCTCAATCTCATCCTCATCAATCTGTTTCATTTCATTAAAAAAAAAAAAAAATGGTAACAAGCTCTATAGCACCAATAAAAGTCTCTTAGAATTTGTGTAGGGGCCTAACACAACCCTACAAAACTAGCTTGTGAGGTGAGGACTGCCCCAGATATAAACACTTGTCAGGCCATATCACTTACAATGTGGGACTCTTAACATACACCCCTCATACACGGGACTGGACATTTCAAGCATGGCACGATAGCAGAAACCTGACAACAGGTGGCTTAACGGATCTTGGACACGCTCTGATACCATATTAGAATTCGAGTTGGGCCTAACTCAACCTTACGAAAGTGTCTAATGTCTGACACGTGTCAGTGTCCGACACCAGCACATGTGATTACATTCAATTATGCCATTTTTTTCAAATTATTACTGGTGTAACATGTTGTGTCGGTGCTTCATAGGTACAAACCACAACCAAAACAATGACAAGTAAGATTCATAATTCATAAACACTCACATTGACATCACCATTCTTGTTCAAACCAACAAAATCAGCATAAGGAACAAAATGCCGCCAAAACCTCGATGACCCATTTCGTTCAAAAGTTTCCTACAACCAAATAAATCAATAAAAATTCAAACTTTAAAATTCAAATAGTGAAATTTTCAGTTGGGTACCTCTAAGACTTTGAGAAAGTGATCACGAACGAGTGATTCAAGACCGTGTTTACAAAGGGTGTGAACGTGAGAAACAAATTCAGCACCGTATGAAAGGTCGCCAGCACCGCCCAGAAGAGATTGTGTGGCGTTGCAGAAGAGGGTATAGCTTTCGAGGATTTCGTGAAGTTGGTCTTGGGTGAGTGTGTCTAGGATTCCTAGGTTGAACAGTGATGAGTGAGAATCTTCCATTGTCGTTGTTCCACAGTGTGATTGTGTTTCGATGTTGGGGTTTTGGTATTGTGGAAAAACAACTGTGTTTTTTCAATGTTTGGTTGAAGACTGAAAATGGAGAGGGAAGAAAACTTGTGGACCCCACACAGAAAAAAAAAAAACTAGTTTAAGACTCTTTTTGTAAAACAAAATAATAAAAAAAGAAATTGTTAATTGCCTTCGCAATAAATATGAACCTACGGGCATTTGTAAATGAAGATCATGTGGAGACCGTCCTATGTGGAGAGTGATGGATTTTTTTTGGGTGATATTAAGGAGAAAGTTCCCCGGATGATAGTGTGGAGATGGGGATGAGGATCATACTCATGTCTAGTCGTCTACAGGAATCTTACCTACCAGTAATTCACTAAAATACATTTGATATTTGTATCTACAAATATTAAATATGTTATATTTATTTATCTTTTCATATAATATGTGTAGAAATTTAATGAAGTCTTAAGGGATAAGGGACGATTTTAGTGGTGAAATCAGGAGTGGGAAAGTGCTTCCCGCCTCCGCCTGCCTTTTTGACAACCCTATTTGCATGATAGCTCCTAACCCTAGAGAATTGTCAATTAGGCCACATAAATTCTCCCATCAATGTACCCCTTATCTAACAAGTAGATCCCTACTATCAAGCACAACTAGCATGTTTCCCAACATTTAAATCTAAGTCACTTCAAGTATTTGACAACGCTTCAGATGGGCATGACTCGATGTCCATAAAAACTTTCTACATTTTGACTGCACAGTTTCCCAGTAGGACACTCACATTAGGACATAAAATCATTTCACATATTCACACAAGACTTTTAGGTTTGCTCAACACAACATAGTCACATAATTACATAGCAGAGTCAATCAGAATATGACAACATCTATTAGAACGCAAGAATTTAGTAAAATAACATTACAAAGGTATTGAAGACCTGACATAGTCATAAAAGAGTCATTTAAAATATAATAGAACTATTCAAAATATCACGGTTGTTCAAAATAATTTAACGAAATCAAATCAAATCATCGTTTGTCATGTAATTTCTAACAAATACTTTTAAGATAAGTCATAAAATACGTTAATAATATTGCTAATTCATTCTTTCAAAAATGTTGTTATTTCATATTTTAACCTCTCTTTTTTTAGAAACTTTTCATAATTTAACTTATCACACCTATAATCATGATTATCCATTTATTTCAAAAGAGTCTAACAACTAGTTAAACTTTGAATAATGTAGGAAGTAGACATCCCACTTGTCACTAATTATTATTATACAGTTATCCAATCAAGTTTTATCTCACACTCTTACTTTAATTAAAGATTTAGCATATCAGGTGAGTTTTGAGCACAAAAGCTAAGTTCAACATCAGAAACAACTAGAGAAATTGAAGTGTTACACATGGCTCTTGATTGGCCGCCAGCTGGACATGCTCTTAAAAAATTCTCATTTTCATGTGGATTGTTGCATTAGTCAATTATTCATATAATTTAATTTACGTTGCAATTGCAAGTCTTGCCTAAAAGTGGGAATACACAAGAACATCAATAAGGGGTATATAATGTTGCTTATAACCAAAATAAATAAAATTAACAGTTAACTTAGAGTAAGTTTAAAGCACACCAAACTCGATTTCTTGATTAAATAAGTTAGGAAAATTATTTTCTAAAAGCTTATTTATGTAACTAATTTTTTTTCTTTTCCATTTTAGACAATTTTTGGACCACATTCTATTTTAATGAATATAACTAATAATTCAATTATTTTGTTTCTATTTTTATTACACACACACACACACACACACACACACACACACACATATATATATATATATATATATATATATATATATATAAACCTCTAAGGATTGTGCTTTAGGCATCTCACAATTGCTCACTGACACCTACCGAATGATAATTAACTACCGTTTGACACTTTTTAAATTGATCAAATCAGTTTAACCGATTTAAAAAGCTCGCCAAACGGAAGTTAACTACCATTTGAGGTATTTTAAGTAATTTGAGATATTTAGATTTATATATATATATCAAGGATTAATTACACATAAATAGAAGACAAGCGGACAATAAGCTGCGCCGCTAGGCCTTTTTAGACAGCAAAATCAATCATCGTAAACACAACATTCATGGACTTAGGAGTCATTACATTGTTGCGCATGACACTTTGAATTCTACATAGATGGTCAACATTCTCTGATGCTAAGAAGCCAAAAATGTCAAAAACAAATGATATAAAAACATGTTGATTGTCAAAACACGTTTTTATCATGTTTGGCCACTTTGTTTTACGTAGCTTTTAGGGCTGTCTGTCCTACCGTAAGAGCTCCGACCCCTAATCCCATGAGTGGTGAAATCCCGATCACATGCATGTTTTCATCCTACTCATCCATACATCATAACATTCGTAGGCTTAAGTGTCGATCTTTTATCTATTGAGTCAGTCAAGTTCACAGGGTCTCATTCTTCACTGATATTCTCGTTCACCTTAATATATTAAAAAAGACATCCCCAATAAAGTCATCTATATACTTAAATCCAAAAAACTCCTTACAAGCAGTTGCTAGATGCATATAAGCAAATGCATAAAGAGTAACTTCCTTACCACCTCAAAAAAAATGTTCGGCATGTGTTCTACAGTTTTGTTTGTTTCTACTCGAGTAAAATCTAAACAGGGTTTTCTCTGCTATGTGCAGAACATGGTATTTGGAGAGATTCCAAATGTGAGGTCATTTTGAAAGCCAGTACAAAGTAGTTGCAGCTTGCAAGCGATATGTGATGAGGGAGTTATGCATCCAGGCTTTATTGTGGAGAACAGAAAAATGCATATAGCTGGCTTGTTTGGTTTTGAAAGAGGTCTGCATTGTGATTAATAATGAGTATTTTTTAAGCAAATAAACTTATAGCATTTCATTAATCAAAATGTGTTCAATATAATTTAGTATCTTAACCAACATCTCTGAAAACTAGCGGTAAATATGGTCGTCTTAGATAGATTATGAGCAATCTCATTTGTTTGTCTCAGCATAAACTTCATTAGAGTTTCTATAATAATGAGAAAAAATAAATTTAGAATGGTTTATAAGCAACCTCATTTGTTTGTCACAAACTTCACGTCACTTTTGATGAGAGGAAAATATCCACCACCCTCTTAAAGTCAAAATTATCAATCCCTTAAACCCAACATCTCATACAAATTTCTAAATAAGACTCACTAATAAACTATCAATAAATTTATACTGTTACATTTCAATTTTTTAATATTAAAAAGTGTTCTTCCTACTTAAGATTAAGTCTTAAATGATACGTTGGGTCTTATAAGACCCTAAAAAAAATTCTCCCGAATAAAAATATCTAATAAGTACCAAGTCCTCAAAATATAAGACCCATTAAAGATAGTCTAAGTATGTGTTTGGAGTAGCGTTTTGTTTTTCAAAAGTGCGGCAAGAATCACGGTACTGTGAAAGCTATGAAACATAGCTTCTGAATTTCCACGAAAGCAACTGTTTTAGACGTGGGTTTGGCTTTCCCACCGCCAAACCAAACAGCCTCTAAGTTTCTCCTCCTCCCATCACTTTTTTCTCCTCTCTCGTTTTCTATTTCATTTCCTGCAAAAAAATGAAAAAAAATACAAAAAGAATCACATCAACATAATCTAGTCATTAAGAAACTAATTTTAACACTGAAATGATAAAAATAAATGCAGAGAAAAAGAAGGGCAAGTAAATTAGAATTGAACCTAAATCTATAAGCAGAAAAGTTCTCATACCACTAAGAAAGAAGATAATAGAAACGGAACTAAGATGATAGCAAACCAATCTAGAGAAGTTTTTTTTTTTTTTTTTTTTAAAAAAAATTTAAATATATAAAATAAAAAAAAAAAATAAATATTTAAATTTTAAAAAAAAACCAATATTATCTCTTCATCTCAAATCATTTTTTATTGATTATGTAATTAGAGTTTAGCCTCACAAAACCAACAAACACTTCAATCAAAAACAACAAAAATTCGCAAAGATACCCAAATCTTAACCTCAATCGAGAAGAAAATGAAGAAATTTGCAAAACCAAACCCAAATAAAAAAGGAATAAATAGACAATAATGGTTAATATTATAGAAATATTATTTAATTTGAACACATTGCGATCTGCCCAAAAAGAGTAGCAACAATCATGTGTATATTGTGGTGTCTTTAAGATGGTGTAAACAACTCTATAGAGCTAAGCCTCTAAAATATTGGGTCCTCAAATATTTTTTTATCTATATATAATGCCAAAAAAGATAGTTAAATAAATTAAACGTACAAAAAATATCAAATTGCATGCAATGGTGAAGTACATTGTTCAACTCTCATCTGTTAAATTTTTTGGATAATTTCAGTTTTAGCAATTTTAATTTAAAAAGGTTTAAAGAGGTAAGTGACCAAGGAGTAAAACA
>Ga0315913_1000112_pt1 | contig 49092 bp, 32 predicted proteins | sample MpolsnodulesMG_FD_207736 | JGI IMG/M metagenome (GOLD analysis project Ga0315913, IMG submission 207736) | Medicago polymorpha root nodule microbial communities from Los Angeles, California, United States - small nodules | ecosystem: Host-associated > Plants > Roots > Nodule | place: USA...
CTAAAATAAAGATAACACCCATATATACAACTTTCATGAAGGAACCTAAATCCATTTCGATACAGAGAGGGGTGCAAAGGTTGGTTTTCCTAAACCTAGGCAGAGTGGACGACTCTGCTGACCTCTGTGTAGTAATTTGATCATAACTCAAGTTTTTGACGTCCTATTGGAGTCACCCTAAAGCTGCATGAAAGATCATATCCATATCTACAACTTTCATGTTTACATCAGAACATAGTTCAGAAAATAAAAGAGTCGAATGTTGGATTTCCTAAGCTTCAGAAAAGAGCACGACCCTGCTGACCTATGTGCAGTATTTTGATCATATCTTGTGTTGTAGATGTTGTAATGAGGTCAAACCAACACCCAATTAAAGCTAACATTCATATCTACAACTTTCATGAAGACACCGAAACCTAATTCTAAACCAAAAAGTGCCAATTTTTATTTTTTGTTTCCGTTACAGAAATCACATATTTTCTGCGATTTCGCATATGCGATTTAGCCTTAAGGGACCTTTTCTAACTCCATTTTCGACCCTAAACTCATCAAACTCCATCCTAATCTTCACTCCATGACTACCCTATCGTTCAAACACTAATTCTTCGTTAACCTATCTGATTATCCACTCTTTTTAAGACTAAAACTCAATTCAAAAATCTAAACTAGTTGTACTCAATTGTCATCTTTCAACTTCATCTTTCAATTCGTTCATCATAATTCTCTCATCAAAATTCACATCATAACAGCAAAAATGTATTAAAATTTAAGACAACCCTCCCATCATAAATTAAGATACCCTAAAGTGCAAAGATTCTCCCTCTTACCTCGATTCCCTCGAAAATTCTAGTTTTGGCTTGATTCCACCGCAGCTAGGGTTTCTCCTTTTCTCCTCCCCTCTTCTCTGTTTTCCACGTTCAGCAAAAGTGACACTTCTAACTCCTAATATTTCTATTTATAATTGGGTCAATCATTTGTTATAATTTTTTTCTCCTCCGTTCACTATTCTTTTGCTCCTCCCCTCCCCCACTTATTTGAAACTTATATTTTACACCTCCGACACTATTTTATTTTGTTTTGATTCCTCTCTTTATTTAATTTAAATTCTCATACTACTTATCAATCCTCATCAATATTCTATCTTCTTAACAACAAAATAACATTCAAGCTAAAGCAGCATCAATAATAATATTAACCAACCCTTCACCTATTAAAATTTATGGAATTAATTAAAAAAATAAAACTAGGGTGTTACACATACACACTTATTCGTTTTGATACACTTTGTATTCTGCAGACACAACATTAACAACAAATTAGAGAGCCATAAAGAGAAATAGGCATAGCATATCATGACAACACAACATATCATAGTGCACTTCAACAAATAAATTAGGAACTGCACTGTAGACACAATATATAGTTTACAATTTATTTAGGTTTACCTTATGGCAAAAGTGGTCATTTAAGTGTTAAGGAGAGCTTATAACATGCCATGATGCCCATAAGCTATTTATTGATAGCTTATTTCTATTAGCTTCCAATGACATCTAATGAAAACAACTTAGGGGTGTATTGGATTGAGATTTTAAAAGACTATTTTGGTAAAAGAAAATCTTGCAGATTTTAAAAGATTGTGTAGGAATATATTAACTTTCAAGATTTTTATAAAAGACATTTTAGATTTTGAGGGATTTCATCTCAAAGACTTTTTAAGATTTGAAAGTATTTTTTGAGAATTTGTAAGATTTGAAATGACTCTATCAAATTTTAACAAAAATACAAAATTACAGGAGTGGATCACTAAAGATAATAAAATATAAAAAATTTGCATGATAAAAAATAAAATTGATACAATTTTTAAATTTTTCAATAACAAAGTGGTTCTTTTATTTTTTTTGAAAGAATAACAAAGTGGTTTTAGTTTCATGTCTTCCTGAGTAATATTTTTTTCACATACCTGAGGCTAAACTATTCTAGCACAAATTATCATCTTCTTATGCATGTTGTTCCTTTTGAACAAGTTATTCTGTAAACTAACATTGACGACACACTTGGTGTAAATGTGCAAGTCACATCAAGGATTTCATCATATTCTGAAGGGGATTCGCAGGTATAACCCTTTTGCATCCGGTTGACATAACTGGTGGGACAAATCAAACCTAAAGATTACTGTGTCTCACACACGCTTTGAAATTTATGTGCACTCTTCATCATGTTCATCTTCATCATCTTTTTTATCAAGTTATTGTATGTTCTAACACTAGGTGCATCTTGTGCTCTAATTTCCAAAGAAAATTTGAAACAAACCGAGGATAGATAGGTCATGGTACTGCAGGTAAGGTTCCATAAGAACCACGACCACATACATAGATTGTGTGTGATAGATTAGAAGTACTAGTTGACAAGTGTTGCATAAAGGTATTGTTATCATTAAATGTTAACGTGTTTGTTGCATGTTGATAGTGCATTCGAGTTATCGTACTTGGCTCATTTTTCTTTAAAAGTATGATAGCTCACATATGTTTGTTTCTCTCGTGGTTAGTAGCGCACCGTTTATGCATGTAGATGTGTTTGTGTATGTAGATAATGTCATCTACATGCACACGGTGCCCTAATAGCCACAAGAGATGTCAATACTTGGCTTGTATAAATGCTGAAGTTGAGGAATGATCAACATATATGTCGCTTTAGCAATAGAAAGTTTTAGTCCAGTTGTGTTTTCATTTTTACTTAAATGCTTTAAAGGATTTCACGAAAAAGGATTGTGTTGTGAGTGGTAAAAAATAGAAGGATTCGACCAAAGCTATGGAGGAATAAAGTTTATAGTCAGAATTTTAGAAATAATGCAAAGCTGTCTGGTAATTGTTGGTATTTTCTTTCTGAGTGCTGCTATATACAACGACAATTCCTTTCGCGGAAATTCGAAGTGATTTTTGCTTTAATAGAGCATGGCAAAACCGCTCAATCACCTCAATATCGGATTTGGTGGAAAAAAATGTAGCTTGTACTGTGCAGTTGTGAAGCATTCGTGATAAAAGTTGTCGCGATATCAAGCATTACGCTTTCTATTAAACTGTTTCTTTTCTACAATAGAACTCGAATTAAATAATTAAAAAACAAGATAAATAAAATTATAAAGAGATATACTTAATTTATAAAGGTCCATTTCAACCAGTTTTTGTCCACAATATTTCTTGAGTGTGACTCAATTTAATATACTTATAAACTTAACTATTTATATCATATATTGATCTCAGCTATACTATAGCAATCATCCTCAAAGACCATGTCCCAAATTTTACATCTAGAAGCAATGAAGCCAGTGAACAAAATACATTGCCATGCCTCCAAAATCCTCATATCATATAATAAAACATGACTTACCATAAAAATACTCATATCATGAAGGCCAAAAGTAAAATATATAAACATATCCCATGCATATCTTAAAACTTAATCCTTATGCTGTTATGCAGGCTAATGCATTTCTATCATTTTCTTTTGCAAAATTGCCAACCATTAAAAAACTTTCTATTTGGCAATAGTGTGAAATAATAAAATTCTAACTAGTTCTAAGGCACAATAATAAACTTGATCTTTCAGATTCAGACGGAGGAAGACATACACATACAATATTTTGTTCAAGTTAAACTCTTATAACATGGTAAGATATAATTGGTTATAAGCAGTAACTTGGTGTTGCCTAATGAGTTCATTTGGATTGTTTATAAGAATTTGTGCTAGACTTAGGATATTCTGTATGCAGGGAAGGTTGTTCATGGACTTTGCATTAAGGATGGTTTCGATTTTGATAACTCAGTTAGTAGTGCACTTGCTGAGTTTTATTGTGTTTGTGATGCTGTAGACAACGCAAAGAGAGTTTATGAGAACATGGTAGGAGAAGCTTGTTCGAACGTTGCTGACTCGCTGATTAGTGGCCTTGTCTCGATGGGGAGGATCAAAGAAGCTGAGATGATCTTTTATGGATTTAGAGATAAAACTCTCAGCTCTAATAATTTGATGATTAAAGGTTATACGATGAGTGGTCAGTTTAAAAAATCGAAAAAATTGTTTGAGAAAATGAGTCTCAAACATTTAACCTCCTTAAATACTATGATCTCTGTGTATTCCAAGAACGGTGAACTTGATGAAGCTGTGAAGCTTTTTGACAAAACTAAGGGTGAAAGAAATTGTGTATCGTGGAATTCAATGATGTCGGGTTACATTAATAATGGTCAGCACAGTGAGGCATTGAAATTATATGTGACTATGCGCAGATATTCAGTTGAGTATAGCAGATCAACATTCTCTGTCCTATTTCATGCTCGTGCATACCTCTGTTCTTTTCCGCAAGGACAGTTGCTTCATGCACACTTAGCCAAAACGTCATACCAGGAAAATGTTTACGTTGGAACTGCTCTTGTGGATTTCTATTCCAAATGTGGTCATTTGGCTGATGCTCAAAGGTCATTCACCAGCATCTTTTCACCCAGTGTAGCAGCATGGACAGCTCTTATAAATGGTTATGCATACCATGGATGTGGATCTGAGGCGATTTCACGCTTCCACTCAATGTTAGATCAAGGCGTTGTTCCAAATGCTGCTACTTTTGTAGCTGTTCTTTCTGCCTGTAGCCATGTCGGTCTAGTTGACGAAAGTTTGGAATTTTTTCACTCAATGCAGAGAAACTACAGAGTAACCCCAACAATAGAGCATTACACATGCGTGGTGGATCTTCTTGGTCGGTCAGGCCGTGTGAAAGAAGCAAAAGAGTTTATCATACAAATGCCTATCAAAGCAGATGGTGTAATTTGGGGAGCTTTGCTTAACGCCTCGTGTTTCTGGAACAACGTGGAAGTGGGAGAGAGAGCCGCTGAGAAGTTGTTTAGTTTGGATCCAAATTCAGTACCTGCTTTTGTTATTCTGTCTAATATGTATGCCCTGCGGGGTAGATGGGGGAAGAAAACCAAAATTAGGAAGAGGTTACAGAGTTTGCAGTTGAAAAAAGATCAAGGGTTCAGCTGGATAGAGTTGAACAACAATGTGCATATATTTTCTGTAGAAGATAAAACACGTCCTTATTCTGATGTTATTTACATAACTGTAGAGCATATAACCGCAACCATTAACTCTATCGTACCATTCAATTATATCTATAGCAACAATGGCGACTAGAGTTTCTAATGCAACTTGCTTTTTATGAGTGTTTCTAATGCAATTTTGAAAAACCCCCTCTTGAAATCCTTACATTTATATCATATATTGATCTCGGCTATACTATAGCAATCATCCTCACAGACCATGTCCCGAATTTTACAACTAGAAGCAATGAAGCCAGCGAACAACATACATTGCCATGCCTCCAAAATCCTACTTACAAGGAATCAGCCCCTGGACCTAGCATTTAATAAAACATGACTTGCCATAAAAATACTCATATCATGGTTGGCATATCTTAACTTAATCCTTATGCTGTTATGCAGTTAATGCATTTCTATCATTTTCTTTTGCAAAATTGCCAACCATTAAAAAACCTTTTTTATTTGGCAAAATTGTCAAAAGCAATAGGTGAAATAATAAAATTCTAACTTGATCTTTTAGATTCAGACAGAGGAAGACGTATACATACAACATTTTGTTCAAGTTAAACTCTTATAACATGGCCATATCGGATTTGGATCCTGTAGTATAAAATCATGCAGTTACACAAATTAGTTGATCTAAGTCATCAGCCAACTCACATTACACTTTTACTTAATCATCATTAATAATTTTCACCATTGATTTGAGATCAAACGAGCAAAATTAGTCACTGCGTTGAATTCATATCCGATCATATTTGGTTTACTAGTAACTAGCTAGGCAGTGTGCAACAAAAATGGTAAGATTGCTTAATTGATTGTTTAGAAAAGAGGATCAGTTGCAAAGGTAACAGCACCAGCTGCTAATGCTCCAGCACCTGAAGGCACATCAAATCCTGACATGAAGTTATCACCAAACATAACAGCACCAGCTGCTAATGCTCCAGCACCGGCTCCCATTGCAAATCCTGGAGGTCCCCTCTGCCTAGGAGCTGTTCCTGATGATGATGGCATATTAAAATAACTTGGTGCCAATCCATTATTACTTTGATGAAAATTGGGAGCATAACCAACATTTGAAGGTGGAGGTGGTGGTGGAGGAGTCCTTGGTGGTTGGTAACTTGGTCCACCAACATAAGGGTTAGAATAGTTTGTAGGAAATGGCACTGGATGTGGATAGGGTACATTAGTCTGTGCTTGTTTATGAGGTCCATTGAACGAAGATGGATCCATTTGTTGGTGATAGCCTTGTCCAAATCCACCCTTATTACAATTATCTAAGAGCTCTATTCCTCCCCCATTACCTGCATCACAAGCATATATAGTGCCTCAAATCACCTTGATATTTTTTGAAAGCTAAAAATTTAGACTATTTGGATAAACCTCTTAAAAAACGCTGTAGCATAAAATCTTATCATATAAGTGCTCATGTATAAGCTATTTTTATCATAAAAGATAAAAATCAAGTTAAACTATTTTCATGTAACCTATTGGCTTTTCCCTATGATATATTGGAGAGCTTGAAAATAGCTTTTGAATATGACACAAATCACTTCCATAAGTTTTCATGTAAACGTGTATGTGACACCAACACAACATGGACACATGTCGTTACACTCAATTATTTTATTTTCTCAAATTATTACTAGTGCCAATGTGTCAAAATTGTGTTTGGTGTCTGTGTCCGTGATTCATAAGTCACAAGTGTTTATGTCAGCAGATAAGCTTCAATAATCCAATCCAAACAAACCTTAAACTTTCCATCAAAGTTTTCAACTTTTTCACTAAAAAACTAAACCCAATAGAGTATATTGAATTAAAACCTCAGCCACATAAGAGAAACAAAAACACAAACAACAAAAAGAAACATTTTTCCCATAATCTATATGAAGGTTATGAATCAACCATTTACAATGCATACCTGAATGAGAATTTGGTGCTTCTTTATCTTCAGAAACACGAACTGAAACATCCACAAACCCACTTGGTTTACCAGATTTCTTCTTCCTTAACTGATAGCTTCCAACTTCTTCACTCCCTTGGCTTGAACCCTCAGCATTCTGCAACCCTTTAGCAAGAAACTCTTTGAGCAGAACAGTAGCTGAACCATGAAGTTTCTCTGTAAAGAAAAAAGGGTCTCTACTATAAACTTCAACGTTCAATGCAAGATCATGAAAATTTGGATCAGAGTTATCAACTTGCATAGAAAACTTTGTTCTCCAGAGAGGGTTTGTGTTGGTTGAAGCATCAACTTTGGTTATGTATTTGTTGGTTGGATCAATCCAACCAATAGCATACCATTGACGTTTCCATAATGAATGTGATGCTCTTACTCCTCGAGCTGATATGATGCATATTTCAACCCAGATTTTCACCATAGAGAGTATATAGAACAATGGTTTTGATTGAATGTTTAAAGATGCTAAAAGAGAAAAAAGTGTAATGCTTTGGTTTTGCAGTATTTCAATCACTACTTTACACTTTGTTTTGTAGTGAGAAAATAAATTCTTTATAAGGGGTGGGGTACCTTATGACTTTTGTCAACATTTAGAGGGTACCCTTTGTCTATGTGTGGGTCCACAACCAGGCAGAAGTCTACAAGCCGCAAGGGAGTCTCTTAACATGCACAATTCATCTTTTATATTATTGTGTCATTAATTATTCATAAATAAGAGTTTTTTTTTTTTTTGGGTATTGCTTACATCATCGAAAGCATCTCGAAGACCCACCAAAGCACGAAAGTGGGGATCTTTCACAAAAAGGATTCCTATTCTCTGATATTATTAACCGTGCTAACCTTAGAATGGAAGTTATGCATGAACGTAATGCTCATAACTTCCCTCTAGACCTAGCTGCAGTCGAGGCTCCATCTATAAATGGATAATATTTTGGTTTTAAATTTTTTTAGTGAAAACAAAAATAAAACGACTTAAAATCCTCATACAAATTAGAAGTGGAGGGGGAAGCTGCCGCCAATGATCTAAAGGTAGATCTCAAAGGTGATTAATCCACCATTGGTTTAATTCATAACCAAAGCCTCTGATCTTCGCTTTAAGCCACCATCAAGAATATAGTTTTTTACAATAAAAAAAAAATCACATATAATGAATTCTTCAAATGAAAAAAGAAACTATTATTGTGTTTTTTCAAAATAGTTCAGACACAAACCAGCCCAAAAGCAATAGGTGAAATAACAAAATTCTAACTTGATCTTTCAGATTCAGACAGAGGAAGACATATACATACAACATTTTGTTCAAGTTAAACTCTTATAACATGCAGTTACACAAATTACTTGATCTCAGTCATCAGCCAACTCACATTACACTTTTACTAAATCATCATTAAATAATTTTCACAAGTGATTTGTGACCGAACAAGCAAAATTAGTTGCTGTGTTGAATTCAAGTCCGATCATATCTGGTTTACTAGTAACTATCTAGGCAGTGTGCAGCAGCAATGGTAAGATTTCTTAATTGATTGTTTAGAAAAGAGGATCAGTTACAATGGTAAGAGAATGATTTCCAAAACCTGAAGGCACATCAAATCCTGACATGAAATTATCACCAAACATAACAGCACCAGCTGCTAATGCTCCAGCACCGGCTCCCATTGCAAATCCTGGAGGTCCCCTCTGCCTTGGAGCTGTTCCTGATGATGATGATGGCATATTAAAATAACTCGGTGTCAATCCATCGTTACTTCGATGAAAATTGGGAACATAACCAACATTTGAAGGTGGAGGTGGTGATGGAGGAGTTCTTAGTGGTTGGTAACTTGTTCCGGAAGCTGCAGGATAGTTTGGTCCACCCACATAAGGGTTAGAATAGTTTGTAGGAATTGGCACTGGATGTGAGTAGGGTACATTCGTTTGTGCTTGTTTATGAGGTCCATTGAACGAAGCTGAATCGCAAACATATATAGTGCCTCAAAAAACGCTATATCATAAAAGCTTATCATATCAGTGCTCATGTATAAGCTATTTTTATGATAAACGATAAAATCAAGTCAAACTATTTTCATGTAACCTAAAAGATTTTCCCTAAGATATCTTGAATATAGCTTTCAATCATGTAAAAAATCGTTTCCTTAAGTTTTTACAAGCTATGTAGCACTCACAATTCTAATGGAAAGCGTGTATAACACCAACACGGCACTGACATATGTCATTACACTCCACTATTCTATTTTATCCTGTTATTACTAGTGTCAATGAGTCATAATTTTGTTTGGTGTCCGGGTTCGTGCTTCAGAACTCACAAGTGTTTATGTCAGCCAGTAAGCTTCTGTAATCCAATCCAAACGGACCTTAAACTTTCAATCCATGTTTGAACAAACTTTTCAACTACTGCTCTCATTGAATTCGACAAACTTAGATTAGTCTAAGTAATATGTGTTTAAACAGACTTTATGATTTGAAGTTGCGCATAAATGATTTTATTTCGGAGATGAGGTTTTGCCATAGTCTGAGACTGGTATTCCTCTCCTAAATCAACGAGTATTCTACATTGTTTCACTCACCTTTATTTTTTATATATAGGTCAAACAAAAAATGTTAAAACCTTAAACGGTGAATTTTCTATTTTCATGGAAAATTCAGATACTTGAGACCTTCATTTTCTATTGCCTGGATTTCTTATTGTTATTAGCAGGTATCAATGCATTTCCAGATGACTCGAGCATTTAATATCTGACATGTCAACAGAAACTTCAGTCTAACATAATTCTACAAGCTTATATCTTCAATGCATTTAGACTTCGACTAACAACATTCTGATGAAACAACTTGAAACAAGTTCACAAATTTTCTGACATGTACACATTCACATTTTGACATACAATTACAAACAGGACAGTTCCTTGTTTCCCTTCTACACAATCTTTTTTCTAGAAATGATTAACCATTCTGGTCCAAATGCCCTTTCACGTTCTCGAACAAATCCTGGTCCAAATTTCCTTTCAGGATCTCGAACAAATCATTTGAGTACGATCCATCCGGTTGACAAATGCATATATTTCAGTTCCTCTGATAGAAAAAATTTCCTAGATGATAACATAGAGAAACAGTTATATAAGCACTTGGAAGTAACATATAAGTTGACAAATTAATGTAGCATCTAAGTTCATGTTTTATGCGTTTACCAGCAACGTCACCCTTATTTAATGCTTTAAGAGCTGCATCTGCAGCTCTAACATCATAAAATTCAATGATTTTATGGTCTCTCTTGTTTGGTGTTTCTCTGATCTGCAATTTTAATGTGAAAATTAAAATTAAGCTAGACTAAAGAAAATACATTTTAGATTAATTAATAGATAAACATATGATATAGGTACCTCCTTGACCTCGCCATAAGCCCCACATATTTGGTGAAGGTCGTCATTTGATACCGATAAATCTAAATTGAACACTACGAGAGTTCCTTGGTTTATATCTTTTTGTGAGGGGTTATCCTTTCAAAACAAGAATAAAATAGATGAATAACACAAAGGCAACATCAATAATAATAATAAAATAATCAAACACTAAGTAATTCTATAAATCAAACCTTAGGATTTGAAAAATGAATATCAAGATTTCTTCCTCCCAAGGGTTTGTCTTGTAAAGCATGCATCACAGTGCAAGCAGCTCAAATATCATAGTAAGATATCATCACAAAGCCTCTGTGTCTGCATATTTTGTACAAAGTTCTGATATCCCCATATTTCTATCAAATAAGAAAGAAATAATCAACAACAGGAACATCAAATTTGTTCAAATTCTGCTATGGTACTACACTGTCGCCCCACAGTAGTCATTATTTGACAACAGCTTGTACTAAACTTTATATCAAAGAACAATACCATTTTGCTCTAGTTCTGCTACTCTATAGCACTATAGCCGATATTTGACAACACTTTGTACTAAATTTCATATCACAGAACAATACCGTTTAGCTCAAATTCTGCATTCTGCTACTCTGTAGTGCTATAGCCCCTATTTGACAACACTTCGTATTAAATTTTATGTCATGGAACAATACCGATTAGCTCAAATTCTGCTACTCTATAGTGTTATAGCTCTATTTGACAACACTGATTTTCATCCCACAGGTCCTCACTAGATATATGATATTCAAAACAATTTTCCAGCCAAAAATGACATCCTACACATCATCAATTATATTAAACTTCATATCCAAATTATTAGGCACAGAAACATGAGGGAAAACAAACACAATTAAAAATGTATAATTTCATCTCCATCAAAATGCAACACAGAGAATACCATAAACCAAACACTCCCTTATTCTCTCCAAAAAAAATATGAAAATATATCATGAGTATCATATAAAACTAAGTGAAAATTAATTGTTTCAGAAAACCTAAAAATCCTACCTTCTCAACTATTAGTTTCAAGCTTATGAGAGAACTAAAAATATTACTTTCCCTATTTCAAGAACATAACAGACTAAGATATTCCTCTCAAAAACGGTAAAAAATAGTTACTAGTAGGCCATTTTCTTAGTTTCCTAAAATACAAATCTATTACTTAAATGACTGTATAAGTATTTCACCAAGAAATTCATTCTTAAAAGGTTAAGCACAAACTTGGTAACCTCCCAACCCTCATACATCAACAACAACCAAATCTTTTCCCACTAAGTGGGGTTGGCTACATGGATCAAATTACATCATAATGTTCTATCATGATTACTAACCCGCATGATTATACCAACCCTCTTGATTACCAAAAACAGTTGTGTTCAAAGATACACATAACTTCATGAAGGGATTAGTTGCTTGTACAATGCTTCAATTTGCCACATTAATTCACAGACATAGATTTGAAACCAAAAGAAGTAAAAGCATGATCACCAAAAAACATTAAACATTGTGTCAAAAAATAAATATAATACTATTGATGCATTAGGTTAATGTATAATAATGATACCTCAAATAGGGTTCGTATTACAGAGTTCTCAACATTAACGTCGATGTTTCGAACAAACAATGCCCTTGATGGAGGCTCTCGGTAATAGTGCTCCCCATCCACTATCCCCACACAGTTGTGATCGCCAAGAAAAGGCATGTGATCTTCAAGACCAGTGTATTGGAAACCCTGCCAGTTGCCACTATATGGATATGAATACCAGGGAGACGCGTTTGAGTAACGATTGTGATGAAGAGAAGTGTTTGCGTACGGGAAACTCTGCTGCCATTGGCCACTAGATGTAAGTATTGGATGTCCTAAAGAAGATGAAGAAGATGCATTTGAATGCTCCGAGTAAGGAATACAAATGGGTGATTCCACATTCATCTTTACCATTGAACATGGTGGTGGCTTCTTGTTTTCGTTCTTTTTGTTAACGGCAGCAGATATTTCAGATGGGGTTTCTTCAGCCTTCTTGCTGAGTTGAAGAACTGATTCTTTGACACAATTAGCTTCCGTTTTTAACTCTATTACCGGTTTTCGTTGTTCTCTTGTCACCTTCTCCAAGGTGCTATTTTCCATTGTTAGATCTCTGGATGATTACTAAGAAAAGGGAAAAGAAAATATACCATGCACTATACTGATCCCATTTGTTATTTATATGAGACTGAGTATTATTGCACACAGTACTAGTAGTAAACAAATGGAGATATATATACATCGACGTTCTTACTTAAATAAAGAAAACTTTAGTTGAAAAAGAAAACTACCAAACTAACTAATTAAACAGGAATAACTAACTAAACAGAAATATAAACCAAAGCAACCAACAGCCACTGTGGCTTCTTGCTTTTGTCTAGTCGAAATCTTATTGTCAAGATGTAGTTATGCTAATTACTTTAGTTGAAAACTTAATTATATTCTTATTGTAATATTTAATCTTTTTTCATATCAGAGTGTCTAACTGTCGATCAAGAGCGTTGAAATAATTGATGTACGAGGCAGGCACCTGAGATCAGATCAATTCCAGTTTCCGTCTCACTTTTTCAATTTCTCTGTGATTTTTCTGGCCGTGTTCTTTATCCCAGTATGAAAAATCTTCTGCACAATAATCCATCTTACCCATGATATTCACATTTATATACATTCCCCAACAATTCTGAACGAAAGGGACAAACTCTGGTTCAACCAGCCAAGAGTTTTCAACTTGAACTGTTTCCCATTCCTGTTGCGTCTCGGATTGGGTGCGCAGACTAGCTGGAATGGGCAGTGGTCTGATGCGCTTGTTATGAGACATTCGAGACTAGCATTAGTGAACAGTGTGAGCCAGACATCATTAGCTAACGCTCTATCCAATTTTTCCTCAACTGTTTGTTTGTTCCCAAGCCTTTGAACCATGTGAAATTGTAACCCTCTACATGAATATCAATAATTCCTGCATCTATCACCGCTTGACGAAAGCCTTGAATTAAACACAAATCCCTGTCCACTCTTCCTCTCTTTTCTGTTGCCGATAATATGTCGTTGAAGTCTCTGATTATGCAGCAAGGTAAATTGGACAAAGTAGACAGTTGGTGTAATAAGTTCCATGAATCTCTTTTCCTACACCCTTCCGGGAAACTATAAAAACCGGTTAATTTCCATTTACCATTCTTTAGGTCATCTACTTCCAAATTAATATGATTCAAGGAGTAGTTAAAGATGGTACAAGTGATTGACTTATGCCACAGAAAAGCAATTCCTCCTCATCTTCCTTCTCTATCGGGTGCAAAGCAACAATCGAAATCCAACACATTTCAATTTTTCGATGTTATTATAATTTATCATATTCTTATACAAGATTATTTTGTCCGGGATCAGAAGGGCCATGAACTGTTGTTGTTTCGTGGGATTTGCGGTACCAGCATGCACAGACTTGCTTGCAGGATAAAAAAAACCCATTCATTACTGCTAGATTATGCTTCAATATGTTTTGCAAAAGTTAGAAGCTTTGTGTAGTTAGCGTGACTGATCCTGACCTTCCCATGCAATCTATGAATAATGTCAGGGTTTGGGATCGTTTCATGCCCTCGCAGCCCTCCAACTCCACAGTTGCCATCTCCTCCTGCAACCCTGCTATCACGTAGCCACTGATTATCCTCCAGGCAACCTGTGTTACTGTTAAATTCAGCCCTCAAAGTCGGTCCCCACTTTTTCTCCATCTTCTATGGTCCTCCTCCAAACTTCTTAGAACAGTAGTTATGTGTATGCCCTATGATGCCGCACACATCGCAGAAATTGCCCATCCGTTCGTATTTCAAAACTTTGGTAGCCGCTTTAGCAACTTCACAATCAAAAACCCAACTTTGAATTAATGTTTCATGAACATTGATCTCAACTCTAATGTGCATGAATCTCCTCCGCTTGCACAACTGTTTTCAAAATCATACTTCACAAGTCGGCTAATATGATTTCCCATCAGATTTCTGATCTTTTTGGACATAAACCCAAATGGAAGGTTATGAACCTTGACCCATATCTCAGCTTTATCCAATGCCATAGTGCGGATCCTCCCCGAAACTGAACTTCCTCTTCACCAGCATGAAATTTTCGAATAGCCATGGCCTGCTTTGGAAAATATGTTTCATATCCCCGGATCGAAGATCTGGAACATAAAATGTCCATCTATGAGATGTCAACTTGGTGTTTAGGCTGGCACATAGATGCAAGGCGGCCCTTTAGAGAATTGAAACGAATTGATTTGTTAATAAGCAGCTTGCCTATTAAGCAACACTCAAGTAGGTCAGGGGAGGTTTGAGAGGTGTTATTTGTAGCCACGGTACTGATCAGACAAATGCAGAGATGAATGCTGTAATGTATGCAGTACTAGTCGATGGCATGTGATAGTGAGAAATGTAACCCTGCTCCTCTCTATTTTATTGAATTGCAAGACGCGTCCTCCCTTGAGAAATGCCAGAATATTAACTCCCAATATTAGAATTAAAATGCCTGTGTAATTGTCTTGCCAAAAAATCTGGAGTTGATGTGCACAAATGAATGCTGAACAAAAAACTAGTGTTCGATATTTGATGGAACTGTTGAATAAGGCAAAGATGAAGCCAATTATTCAGCATTTAAGTTATGATACGGGAAACGTAGTATCTCCCCTGGTTAATTTGTTGACTCAAATTATGGGAAATTGTCAACTCTTTCCAGCAATAAATTCTAGTATCCTGCTCTATTAATCTGCCAGATCCTTCATTTACAAAAAAGAAAATAAAAAGGAAACAAAAAGCCTCAACATCATCCTATCATTACTACCTCCTTGCTTCTGTTTCCTTAGATCAGTTTGTTCGTACTTACAGCTGAGGAATTTCCTATGTGATTGGCGGGGATGCGGTGATTCACTCACCAATTCCACATATAGCAACTTATTTAACAGTGTCACAGAAAATGAAAAGGAAGAACTACAAATTCTCCTCCTTCTCTAATCTCCTTTTCTGCCTTTCCTGATATGTTGAGCATCTGGAATGAGCTGTATAGTGGCCTTGATTGCGTCAAGTTTTGATGTGTAACGTTTGGGGTATACATCATCATCAATGAGGAACCAAGAGTAAGGATAAAGCTCAAAACTTCCTAGCATTTCAAAACTTCAATAAATTATAAGTGTATAAAAATGTGTAGGACATAAATCTCAACAACGCAAAAAGATCAGAGTAAAGTTACAAGAAAACAAAATTGTTCTGGCCGACACCAGCAATAAGGTTACAACACCAAAAACAGAAGAAAATTACAAGGCACCACCCTGAAGATCTCCTTCAACGAGGATGTCATCACCAGAATCTCCAACAATGGCTTCTTTATTATAATCTTCTTCAATATAGGGACAAGCTTCCCATTCATGAGCTTTTGGATGGGATGTACCTTCTCTGATCGACCTTGAAAAGGGAGTAGAAAAACTCCATCTGCTCCAAAGCATTATCAAATGACTCGCCTACAGAGGCTTCAGACTCGTTGAGACATCCTTGATAATAGTCTTTCATCAGTTAGGCCACGAGATCCTCTGCAGTCTTCAAGGCCAACTTGGCCTCCTCCAGAGCCTTCTTGGACACCTCCAAAGTCGTATGATGCTCATTGACATCGTTTTCCAAACCTACTATCGTACCGTGAAGATCCTTCGGAGATCCCAAATCATAGATATCCTTCTGAAGAGCAACAATCCGGTCAAAAAGAGTCTTGTTTCCGTCCTCCATTTCCTTATTGGAATTGTCAACATAAGAAAGGGACGCTTGGAGCTTCTTTTTCTAAACAATCTCAACAAACAAGTTGTACTTGGCCTTTTCAGCCTCAAACTCACAAGCTTAGAGCTCCACCTTCAGCCAGTTCACCTCTCATTTGAAAGATTTATCTCCTCCGCAACCTTTGAATAATCAAGGACATGTCCTCGGCTGCCACCATCGAGCCAAGAGTCAAGACCTGATGTAGGCGGATCAGACAAGAAGCCACCAATTCCTAATGGTCTTCTTCAAAAATCCCGAACATGTACACCATGTTCTCCTTAGCAACGATCCCCTTGAAGTCCTTTGTTCGTCAGTCGAGCGTATGAAGCAAACACGGACGAAAGGCGATAAGGGGTTCCCGTTTACGAGACCGTGGGATGCACATAAGGAAGTGGATTGTTGTTACCACTAAGCACCAACTTGTTACTCCTCAGAGGATCCTTATTCCCACTGCCACTGGTGTCTGCATCTGTTGCCGCCTTCATCTTTGCAGTCAGGCTCTCTTCAGGAGAACCACCGCCAAACACATTCAAGACCCCGTATGAGAGATCTTGTCCACCAGCCTGCTCAAAACCCGGAGCAGTTGACTGCCCGGAATTAGTCTCCATAATCATCAGATCTTGAGAATATGAGACGCTCGATAACCTTCGGTTGCTGGAATACCTCGATAGTCAGAGGCAGGATGCCCCTCGCCATAGTGAGCCTTCGAAGGCAGAACTGCTTGAGATTGCACATGTTGTTTGCAAAGAAGAAAATGAAGCTTCATCAAAGAAAATAAAGAATAATCAAGATAAAATACATAGAAAGGAATCCATCCTCACCGAAGATTTACTTTCTCTCTTGCATTGGTTTGGTCAGTAATCAAAAGCAATTTGAACAACTTCTCATCCTACACCTTCAACCAAACATTTGTCCATGTAAAAGAATCTTTAACACCTTCAACCAAATCCTACTACTCTTAGACACCCTTTGTGTAGACCAAGAAGTTACCTCTTTAAAAATAGCCTTCCACCACTCATTGTGTGTTCTTTGCACTCTCTACCTCTCCCACCACCAAACTTTGCTAAAGTACCATATTGTCCCCCATAAGGAAGACCTTTATGTTTTTCAAAACCTCCATCACAAAGCTCTGTTGGACCAAGCTTGACTCAGTGTAACATTTCAAAACCCCTACTGAACAATTTTGTAAAGTTTCCATCATCTCTTCACTCACCAAAATCACTAACGATGGTGCCACCACCACCTCCTTCACACTTTTTGTATTATTTTCCAGAAAAGTGCTTTGGAAAGATTTCCCCCTACTCTCTTGGCCTAATACCGCCTCCCTGCACCACCTTCTTACCGCGCACCAGTTGATAGTTCCTCTTATTATCTTTCGCCGGTTGTTTGGCTTCCATCCCAAACCTAGCTCTGTTGACCTTTAATTTAATCTTCCCCCACCACACATCCTGTAATCTGCTCCCCAGCTCCCTCATCCTTCACATCCTTGAATTTTATGAAACATAAACGTTTACCCCACTTGTCCACCTTCAGTAGGATGAAAACCTCCCCTACACTTCCATAATTTGGGAACAGCTTCCATAGCTCCGTTATTGTTGCCTCAACCAAAGAATGAGTGAACTAACTATACCTCCACAAAGTGGATTTTATGAGTGTTCCAATACACACTTCCTTCAAACTTGGAACAACTTCCTCAATTCTTAAGAAAATACAATGAGTTTTTCCGTCTTTTCTTAACTATGATTACTTCATTAATTTTCAAAGAATATGAATTGCCGTGAGCAAAGAGCTACACCAATGTATATAAGGATAAAAATGAACCAATATGCTGTCCATCCACTCATGTAGATATAGATTTGCATAAACTTACAAAAAAGAGTGTACAAAGTAAACAAAGATTCCAACAAGATACATAAATACTAAAAAAATATGAAAAGTAGATAAAATTAGAGGGACAGACATGATTATTATAACTAACTTTGTCGTTGTCCATCAAAATCAAGTTCTAGAAGTAATCAAAATGAAATTCCATCAAAATTAAGTTCTAATTTCTAAATGTAATAAAAAAATGAAGTTCTAAAAGAAATAATCAAAATGTTATCCAATCAAAATGACAAAATAAAGTTCAAACAGTAAGCAAAATGACAACCCATTAAAATCAAGTTCTAAGATTAATCAAAATCATGCTTCCACGTCTACGTTTGCCTCATCTTGACTTCAAAGTTCCACCACATCAATCTTAATCTTCCTCGTCACTTGATTCAAACTCTTGATCTTCCAACTCCAACTCCTCCCTAAGAGAAAGAATGCAGGTGCTTCAGAAAAAAATAATAGGAGTGCATATGCCTAAGCTCTAGAAATGCTATTGATGTAATCTTAATAATATACAAATGTGGAACCACAAATAGGAAAAAATCTTAAGTGTCAAGCTCTAAACAACTCCTTGCCAAATCATCATTCACAAGTACAATTTTCTTAACCATTTTTATCTTACAATGTTTACATGTCATAATCTTTGATTCAAAATATTATATAATATTTATAGAACCTTGACACACATAAGCAATGTCATTGAAAATTCAAAATTTCCCACCAGTTAGATTTTACACGATGAGAGTTCATGGGTTTCTTGAAACATTTCAATCAAAACTTGGAAGAGGGATGAATTCTGAGTGTCAAGGTAAATGAGTTTAAGATTTATGTAATTTAACACCTTACTCATTTTTTCTATTGATTGTTTTCATTTGTTTCAATGATTTCATCAACAGAACCTGTCCAAAAAAAAAAAAACAGATCCACAGAAGCAATCGGCACCATTCATCATGAGTAAGTATTCATCCTTCTTTTAATTAAATTTTTTTTAGTGTATTTGATACTGGAAATTATCACTGTAATTTACACTCATGATCATACAACTGATCTGTTAATAATGGCATCTATCATTTATGCAATTAATGTTGAAAATTAGTGCATCAAACCATCAACAAAATTGCATGTAGTGTAAGGCACACACAATTTTCTAATTGAATCATTGATGATGGTTAACATGATGTTAACCGATTTTTACTACATAAATATAAAGCATGTTCAGTCAACCATAAATGAGAATTGAGAAGAATTTTATCTTGATAGGAATATAATTAAAATCTACATTGGCTTGAAGGAGTTTCAATTTTCATTTGATTTGTAATTTTTGTCATCATTCTTTTGCTCTGAACTTCAAATTTTGCTGCTATGAGTTTTTCAAATACGACTAACACTTTATTTTGAACTCTTTTGATACTCTTTCCAGCAGTCTTGGCAGATCAAATTAAAAAATCTACCTGCCACTTTAGTTGAGCTTATCTAACTAGATCAAAAGGGATGCCAGTAAGGTTTTTTTATTTAAAGGGTTGTTTTTCATTTGGCATTTCTGTTTTGGATATTCTTTACTTCATGTTGACTTGATGATCAAGCATGCTCATAAGTCATATCAAACTTTTAGATTTCTCAGAAAATCAATTATTAGATCATAAGTTTATTTTGTTATTGTTGTGTATAGAGATGTTTTGACTATGCTTTCATTTGTATTGCTCTATATATGACCATTGACAATGACAACCATATGACAAGTGCAATCTTAATTCAGGTTGTCTCAAGGAAGCTAGCCTTGATGAATCTAAAAGGATTGTTGTCACTATTAGAAGTATATGGTTATTCTTATTCAAAAAGGTCTTATTTACTATCAACACATTTTTTATTCTTCTAACATGGATAATGCTGAGATTTTCGTTGATGCCCTGCCCATATGGTACACTATCTCTCATTCTCAAAAATTATATTTTTAAATATTTGTATACCTCTACTTATGCTTTCTAATTGTCCCCTGCAATATCAATGCAGTAAGTGCTTTGGAGATTCTATTTGGAAAATGTCCAAATTTTGAGGGAAAAAGTTTTGATTGAAGCACTTCAAGTTGGAGCTTTTCAAAAGCTATTGTTGGTATTGCATGTTGGTTGTAGTGATGAGACAAAAGAAAATCAACTGAGTTCTCTAATTGATGAATCCTTATAAGGCTGAGTTGGAAGAATGCATAGATTTATATTTCAAGAATATCAAGAGATCATATTAAGTTTGTTATTCATTTTTTTTCCCAATCCTATATGGTTATTATTATTGTGTTATGTATGTATAAATATTTTTCAACCTAACAAATGGATAAATGCAATTTGTGTAAAGAGGGAACATATATAATTTGTATTCTTTTTGTAAATCAATAACAGTAAGATGACATTTGGCATCTATGAAATATTTATTTATTCATTCATTCAGATATTCTTATTTCGCACCCAAAAACACAGGAGGGTTACCGAAAATACAAATGTGTATTTTGATATTCTTATAATTCATTTTATCAAGGTCATTTGTTGTTTCTTTTTAACATTTATGGTTGTCTTAGTAATGACTATCATGGTTTTAAACTATATGAATCTTTATAACAGTTTCTCATATTAGTATTAAACAATATACTTAAGCAAAATAATGTTGATGCATTCTATGTTTTGTTTATCCATTTTGTTTGTAATAGGATAGTTTCCCAATCCACCTTCCGAAAACAGGGAGCTTACCGGAAGCACAATACTTGCCGAATGTTTAAGAATTGGATTCAACTTGCCAAATAACAAATGTTAACATTTCTAAATACAAAGTTTTTTTTCCCAATCACATTAATAATTAATATTTTTTTAAGCAAGTATTTATCGTTTTAGTCTACAATAATGTAATCAAAGCAAAGTTTTATAGTCCCATGCGTTGCACGGGTACTCATACTAGTATAATATATGTATTAGAGATTATGGTGTGTGAACTGGTTGAGATACTCTCAGTCCACGAGGTTACATTGGTACAAACTGAAAAATGATAATCTCTCAAAAGACTTAAAATGGATTTTAAACTAGAAACCGCCGATAGAATCCTTGCTTCCCTCGTGTCAATGAAGTCACAAATTTCATAATTCAGTTCATGAAACATATTATGGAAGATGAAAGATGAAAGGAAACAAAAGTAGCATAAATTAGAGACAACACAAAATACACCAAAATCTTCCTGAGTCATAGTTCTGTAAACCACTCATTGTAACTCTGAAATATTGAAAATAGAACATCTAATCACCCCTCACAAGTCACAGCCACCAAGTTTCAAAAATCAGATCCACACCCAACTCAAGAATGCCATTTTGATTCTTGATCAACCATAGCAGCTAAATCCGGAAGAGAAAATATCAGATTAAACCCTACGGCCCATTGGGTCGACACACAAATCCGGAAATACCAAGGGATTACTCTTTGTATTCTCCAAAAACCAAAGTCGTGGGTTGACCTTAATTAGACCAAACGTAGCTAAAAATTTGTTTCATTTGAATTGCAACGATGAAAAACGACATAAAGAATTGCAACATGTTCCCAGTATCATTAACACGACACCAAACTAGACGAAGACAACAACAAATAATCTAGTCACACAAAGCTACCCTGGACGTGAAGAGAAGACCTTTTTATTCTTTGCACATAAAATAAACTCAAAACTTAGGTGTGTAAATTCAAAACAAAAATACTTTTGAATACATTTTAATTTAACTAATGTGCGTTCAATACTATTAAGGTTGCAAATAGATTTAATCATTTGATTCATCTTGTTCTTGACAAGAGGCAAAATTAATTAAACAGTACGTTAAAGAAGAAGAAAAGAAACAACAGTTAGTCCATAGCTTCAAGAAATAAAATAACTACAAAGATGGCAATTTTCTATGGAAGTTTAAACAAAATGAACAACAAAGGAAAAAACAAGCAGGCATACATATAACAAATCAAGACAAGTTAAACCCTTGAAACTCACCAACAAGTCAATGAAATGTGAAGTAACTTACATTGCAATTGCATAGTCGTCTGGTTCGGAGGTAATGGAATATGATACCGCCACTGTTGGTCTCTTGCGGTAAGCAGAAGCAATGCAGGCAATGGTTATTCTAGGACAAGAAATGACAATAACTTCTTCCAGAAGCTTACAGTTGTTTATCAAGTGGAAAAGTGATTGGTCATTGACGTAGCAATGACGAGAGAGATTAACCTTGCGGAGTTTAAAAAGTGACAATGAAATAGCCTCTACCCCATCGAGTAAGTTACCACGATAGTTGATCTCCATAGGATAACTAAGATCGAGTTCTTCGAGCAAAGGGAAGCAATCAGCAATAAGAAGGAGATCAGTGCTATTGAGGATTTCAAGGTGGTAACAAGTGAGAGAGGTCAAAGTTGTAATTTTTTTGCTGAAAGCTCGCAAACCATCTGCGGGAAAGATATCTTGGCTGGAGAAATTGAGAGATGTGAGGTTCAAGGGGAAGCAAGAGATTTGAAAGAGAAGCGAGTCGAGGTCACCGTAGTAACACGTTAGGTCGAGAGAGTTCAGGTTGGAGAATCTAGGGAATAAGTAACAGAGGAAAGGTGGTGTTGGATCATATATAGTGAGCGAGAATTTGAGACAGTTGGTTATAGAGAGAAACTGCTTGGAGACGAGGGAGAGAGACTTGAAAGAGCAACGGTTGTCGTCGTCGTCACCGTCTTTGAAGAGGAATTTGAAGATGCATTCCCAACACTCGTCAGGTAAATAAAGATCTGATGCAACTGAAGCCATTGTTTTTATGGAAGAACTGAGAGAAGTCGGTGTTAGATTGGACGTATGTGTGTTAGTTGCTATTCTTGTTAAGTCCCGCCGCTGGCTTAGGCTGATTTGTGGGATTAGGTTAAGCTGAATCCCTATGATTCAAATAATATATGAAATAATGATTTGGCTTTTTGTTGGGTTAATATTAACGGCTTTCGGTTTTTTCTTTGTGAAATAAATTAGATTTCAAACCTATGATAAATTCTTTGGTTTTAGATCCTTATAACTGTGGAAAAATACTGATGTAAATTGGATGACTGTGCAAAAGTGATGATATGGCATGCTGACCTGGCATTTTCAATTCTTTTTCATTCAAATTTTTTAGATTTGTCTTCTTTTATTAATTAATACTAGGGAAATGCTAATTTGTGCCATTAAGGTACAAGTTTAGAAGTCAAATGTAGAAATTTTTTTTAGAAATTATGCATTTAATGTCTTGAAAAATTAAAAACTTATTTTTTCAATACAAAACTTATATTTTAATTATTTTTTTAGATCCTTAATTTGTGACCTAAGGGCACAAGTTAGCATGACCCTTAAAGTGGACCATAGATTGGGAGAGTATTTGTCGGAGAATGTTGAAATGAGTGACCATAGCATTGCTCTTTTAAAATAGACATAATTGGTGTAGGTTGCAAATTTACTTTTTAGGCTTTGTTTAAGAGTTTTGAAGGGAATCGAAGCGAAGGTTTGGGAAAAAAGGAAGGAGTAAGTTGAAGAATATAGAACATTGAGAAGCTTATTTTTCTTCAAAATATAAAACTCTCCTCATTTGGGGAAACTAAAAAATTGTATTTGAGGAGGTTTTGGAAGGGTTTATATGAATTGTTCAAATTTAATATTTGTTGTTATAATATTCTTAAAATTAAAAATACATTATCATAAGCATTAATTTATTACTGTCTAAAAAACACTCTTTCAAAAAAATGTGAAAATTTTCTCAATTTTCTCCTATATTTTTATCCCTCCAAACTCCCAAACAAAGCATTAGTATTTTTAGGCATGTGTAAATTAGAAGGGACTGCTAATTTAGACCCACTTAAAAATACTAAGATGTAAATTAATTAGCAAGCTACACCCACTTATATTTTACTAAAACACCATTTTGTTTTTATTCTAATTAAATTTAAATAGAAGTTCAATTTTGTAACTATCTTAAGGATGATCCTTAAAAAAAGAAACAAAAAAGACAATGACATGCTTAAGGTACAAAACATGTACGAGAGACAAACTTTTAAAGAAACAATATTTGGAATGATAAAAGTGGGTGTAAATTAGTGAGGTGGGTGTAAACAATTTGATAAAATTTATAAAAATGAGTGTATATAATTAAGTGGGTGTAGGTTGCTAACTTACACCTGTGTGAGTGTAGCTTGTTAATTTATATCTTATTGTTTTTAGGTGTAAATTAGAAGCCGCATATGGGGTTTGCTAACTTACTCCCACCTAAAAATATGAATGAGTAAGTTAGCAAGCCGACTCCCACTTATATTTGACTAAAAAAACTAAACTCTTTCTTAAAATAACTACTTAAATGAAAGGATATTTGTTTAATGGCTTAATTGCACTTTTCCCCCTATCTTTTGCTAATTGTGCGATTTTGCACCCCTTCTTTTTTTTTGAGCGATTATGCACCCCATCTTTTGCCAATTGTGTTTTGTTCAAAATCATCATTAAAAGAGGGGAAAATGGGCAAAAGATGGGGTGCAAAATCACTCAAAAAAAGAGGGGGTGCAAAATCGCACAATTAGTAAAAAGATAGGGGGTAAAAGTGCAATTGAACACAAAGATGGGGTGCAAAATCAGAAAGGAGGCAAAAGGATGGGGTGCAAAATCGCTTAAAAAAAAGAGGAGGTGTAAAATCGCACAATTAGCAAAAGATAGGGGGAAAAAACGCAATTAAGCCTTGCATATTGTACAGTTTTTTTTTGCCACATGTTTCATATTGTACAGTTTTTAACTTTTGAATTTCCATGGCTTACGATTCTTATGTTTCCCTTTGCATAGATGAGTGTTTCTAATCACATTTCCGTTGATATGAGATTTTTTTACCATCCTTCATGAGATAACATGTTATTAGCTTGTGTCTTTTATTCTACTTTTTCATACTTGTATTAGTGAATGCTTTAATCCTCAACACTTATGATTGAGAGTCATGAGTCAAAGAATATGATTGTGATTTGGTATTTATTTTTAATAAAAACATTATATTCTTGTAAAAAAATAAAAAATTGAGTGAAATATTCGGTGTCTTCAGTTTTTTTTTCATGTTTGTTTACATACAATTGCAATGATGATTCAATGGCTTTTTGTATGTAAGCCAAACCGATTACAATGTTGTTGGATGTTAAACTTCTTTTCTTTTCTTTTTTTAGGGGTGTTAGCCTGCAATTTTGACATGTTCATTTAATGCGGTCAACATTGGTTGACTTTTATCTTTGCAGTAATCGAAGTCTTTCTCTTCAACGTGAGGATTTCGACGAGATTTAGACTTAGCATGAAAGGGTCTAAAGGACCCGGAGTTCGATAAGACGTGAGTCAATAATTCAAGATCGTCGAAGCCAAATAGTTACTGTTGAGGCAGAAAAATTCAAATTTCAAAGAGAAGCGGTTTCCTCAATGAAAACGTGGGAGGCAAGCGGTTGTCCAAATGGAAGAAGTGTTGACCGTGGAGTTAGACTTTTTCCAGTTATTATGCTATGCATAAATAATAGTTTTCCATATGGAAAATGGGTCGCAAATCACTTATAGATATTCTAAAACACTCGAAGTACCAACACGAGAGAAACTAGTTATACAAAATGTATGTCAAATGATTTGTCGAACCACATTTATTTTAAATGCAATGCAATTTACCTTTTTTTAAGTTTCTGCGTTTTAAACTTTTAGCGTTTATTTTGGATTTACTGCGTTTCCTTTTGTTTTAACCTTTTTCTGTCAAAAGACGCCATACGGATTCGTCTTGTTCATAAAGCAACCTATGAATTTGATGAACGCACACTCTTTTTTTCTGAAAAACTTTGCACAACATGTCCTAGGATTTCTGGTTTGATCTGCTTGTAATAACCAAAATCAACCCTTCTTATTTACCAAAAACATCGATAAACACCATGTAGGTAGGTTTGATTGGATATTGTGTCGAAGGTTTTCTCTTCCTTGTCTATGAATACATTGACAATGGAAACTTAAGTCAAAATTTTCACGATTCAGGTGAGATAATTAAACTCAACAAAATATCTACGATTCAGGTGAATATGTCATTGTAAAGTTTCTGATCAAGTCAAAAATGTTAACAGAAAGAGAACCTTTGTCATGGTCTACAAGGATGCAAATTGCGCTAGATTCAGCCAGAGGTCTTGAATATATTCATGAACATACAGTACCTGTATATATCCATCGTGACATAAAGTCGGAAAATATTTTATTAGACAAAAGCTTTTGTGCAAAGGTAGAATTCGTATATTACAAATTTTGTAATGTTTTACTGTTTTTCTTCCTGGGATTATGATGTGAATTCTTCATTATTCCTTTTGCACAGCAGGTTGCAAATTTTGGATTATCCAAGCTTGCTGATGTTGGAAATTCAACTTCATCAACTATAGTTGTGGAGGGTACATTCGGTTACATGCCACCGGAGTATGATCAATTCTTTTTCTCTTCAATGGATTGCACTTTGCCTTAATACATATAATTTGAGATAAAATGAGTTCGTTTTTCAAAAGTGTAAGATTGATGGTTCCATTTCCTTATTTACAGATACGCGTGTGGCGGTGTCTCTCCTTCTCCGAAAGTAGATGTGTACTCCTTTGGTGTTGTTCTGTACGAACTTATTTCTGCTAAAGCAGCTGTAATCAATGATGGTCCTCAAGTAAAAGGCCTTGCAGCTGTGGTGATTCTCCTTTATTAATTTCACATAAAGATAAATGATCTTTGTTAAGACTGTACAAAAGTTCCAAATCACTATTCATATCAATAGGAATTTTACTTATGAAACATTTTCCTTTCTTGCTTGTTAAGTTTTTTTGATAATTTATTTGGCAGTTTGATGAAGTGTTTGGCTATGACCAAGATCCAACAGAAGGTCTAAAAAATCTGGTGGATCCTAGACTTGGAGATAGCTACTCAATTTATTCAGTTTGCAAAGTACCAGTTGTGTAAGGAACTTTATTTTATTTTGATGATAATGGTTTCAACATTAAAAAAGGTTTGGCCATTTTTCAACTTTGCAGATGGCACAACTAGCCAAAGCATGTACAATTAGAGATCCGCAACTTCTACTGCGGTTGCTCTTATGACACTAACTTGTATTCATCTTTTTATGAAAATCCAGCTTTTGTAAATTTAATGTCAGGAAGATAGTAGTACAAACTATATGATGCAGTCACCGACATTTAATTGTTCTGCTGCAAAACCTTACACATTCCTAGTTGAACACTTAAGCAGCTGAATCAAACTCTAATGAGGTAGAATACTAAATTAAAGTATCCGTCAATGCATAAAGGTCAACATTTGAGTTGCTTTGCTTCTGAAAAATGTATTTAGAGCAGTAGATATCACATTGAGGTCAAACAAAATCTTTCGAAAGACAAGAGACACACGACTACTACTCTTATGAAGACGGGCTTGCCTTTAATTTTGTCCTTATAAGATGGTTAAATAAAATGAATACACAATGAAAGAGAAGAACACAATAATCTGAATTCTAATGAATATGAGTTAAAAAGAAATACATTCCTTAGTTGGCTGTTACTCTTTTTCTAATAGTAACGGGCATTGGTACCATTATATATTCACAAAAAGGGTAACAGCACCAAAATATTTACTCTTCATTACATTGGAGAAACCACCACGCTGAAAACAAACGCCTCAGCTTCGTCGCAGCACACTATATTATGCGAATTGGTTTGTGCGCAGCCACTGTTAGATTAGTATTTGTACTTTGTTTCTTATCATGTAATAAGGACTTGACAGTTTTAAAAATAGCTAATCCGGGCTGGTTCAGTGCTTAGCCACATATCTTTATTTTATTTTATTTTGCCTTTTAAAGCTAATTTACTTTTGTGAGATACATATAGTGTATAAAAAAAAGTTCAAAAGTCATGAAAGTAACAGAAAAGCAATTGATCACACTATAAATTCCTTATTTGTTCAACAACTTGAAATAAACATACTGGTATTAAAAGAAAGAATGTAAAACAAAAGTAAAGTCAAAGTATTTAAACAATGCAAAGAAGAAAATGTTACTTCAAATTCATTAAAACATTAAAAAAAAAATACGAACAAAGAAAAAGAAACAACCTTTAGGCTCTCAGAAAAATAAAAAGGAAAAAACTAAACCAAATAAAAGTAATAACTGGATCATACTTCAACTACATCATATTTAATCATAGACATGTTGTTATCCTCTTTAACCGTGAAGGTTGCAGATTCCTGTTGGACTTGGACTTGAATATTTCCATGTTCGGGCACCATGAGCTCCATCGACTCGTTCATCACATTAATCTTTGCCTTATATAATATAAGATTCGATCCTTTCTTGACGATATCAACTTGATTATTTGTGACTCGAAACTTGATGGTGGCTGTTTCATCACCAACAATGCACACATTTACTCGTCTCTGAGGTCCCTTGCGACATGTCTTCTTAACATTTACTACTTTTACCAACAAATTGACATCATTAAAATTTGAGCGTAATTCATTAACCTTTATGAGCACATTCCCAGCCATATCTAAGTTCCTGAGGAGTGTTGTAAAGAAAGAATAAAACACAAACAAAAACAAAAAAGTTAGCGGAAATTCTGTGTCAAATTAATATACAGAAAAATGAATGTCTTGTGCAACGAAACATGATACCTTGCAGTTGCAGATGCAGATGATGGTCCACACTCCTTAGCATTGACTGGAGCATTGACCTTCTCCATTTTGCAATCAAAATTCTAAAACCAAAATAAACACAGTTCACTCATATTGAATGGGAATGAATAAGGTAAGGCATTGGTATATCAAATACAAAACTATAAGTCATTGTTTAAATTACCTCATCACTGATAGGAACAGCAATAGATTCAGTTTTCTTCAATGAACCGTCCTCCTTTTCTTTGTTAGAAACAGTTTCTGGAGCATTATCCTTCTCTTTGCAACCAATAATCTAAGACCAAAATTACCAAGAAACTTCAACAATTCACGTATATTGAATATAGGGAATTTTTGCATGGGAATGAATTAATGTAGGGCATTGGTATATCAAAAATAAAGAACCATAAGTCACATTTAAAAATTACAGAAAGTAAAGATTACCCAATGAACACGATCAGTCAATTCATTTTTCTCCAAAGAAGCATCCTCCTCCTTTTCTCTAGCCCATGAACAGAAGAAAGGGTCATCGTTCCTAGCAAAGTTAGTGAAACTTGAAGGAATCACAATATCACTAGCATCACGTTCATTACCGGTAGTTGCATTCATATCAATGGAGTTACTTTCCGCCATGAGAGAAAATATTCTTGTCAATACTAGATACTATATGGAAGGACGAGCTGTATTTATAACAAGTGTTCTGCAATAAAAAAAATCAGTTGGAAAACGGTTATATGAGAGGATTAGGCAAAAACGGTTATTTTTCTTTGACTCTAGAGTCCTTTGTTGCTTACACTGTTTTCTTGACTCCCAAGATATTATTTGGTTATAAAGATTTCGAGTTTGTTGTTAGCGAAATATATGACTTTTTTTTTTAAATAAAGAAATATATGACATATATTACCAAAAGAAAATAAATAAAAATAAATATTCCAAAAAACAAAAAAAAAAGTTATCTACAAAATATTAGGAAACTAAATGAGTCTCATTTCTCATCTCATGTTCTCATATTATATTTTTTTTAAATATTTCCTTCCTTCAAAATTATTATGATATGTTAAAAGATTTAAGCTCATGAAGAGAATCCAACCTAACCTAAGAGAGTAGTCAATTAAATGTAACATATTAAATATTTTTATCTACTCAATGTGGAACTTCAAACATTATCCGACTCTTAGATTTACGAGAGTTGCTGTTTCCAGCGAAATATTTTATCACGAAAGTATTGCGAATGAATCATGAGCATTGGATCAGCTACTTAGATAAAAACATAGGTTGATGGAAGCAAATATAAAGGGGTCCACTAGCTATCGATTCTCATTTGCTAGACAATCGGGATCATTTCCTTCGCTATATTTAGCATTTTGCTAGATTTACTCACAAAGTTTGAAAATGAGTGGTCGTTAAGGTTTTTAAACACAAATTAAAAAAATAATGTTGTCAAAAGACATACTTAACACTTTTATTGAACTGACCTTATTAACTATAGATGTGTTTACCACCATCATAATCAAATGTATAGTTTTTCCGAGGACATGTTCGAGGAAGTTTCCAAGGGGTGTGTCCCTCACAAATATCTGCCCTTCTCTCATTTCGACCAATTTCTTCTCTCTCAATTTTTTCCCACACTATCCCTTGTTTGTCGTGGCATTCCAACTTCTACAAAGGGTGACCAAATCATCTTTTTCATTCATACGCAAGCATTGTTGCATTTTTGCTCCTCCCCGCACTTCATCATTTTTTGTGTTCTTGCTTCAACAAGGTGATGATCAATTTTTCTGCCCTATATAAGACATTATCTTGCATGGTTATTACAATTATTTTGGTTTTTAGTTGGAGAAAGTTTGAATCGTTAGGTTTCTATAATTAATTCTGTTAGAAATTTTATTTCTAGGTGTTGGTCTTCTAATGATTTATTAAACATTGGTTGAATAATATCTTAACCGATCTTGAAATCTTCATCTTGTTATCAATGAATATAGACATCACATGATGAGCGTGTTTGAAAGGTGTAGCCTACACTTTGAATGATGGATATGGTTTGATACCTTATGACTATTCACAAAACAGACGGTAGAACCATTGTAACCTTGCATGAAAGGTATTTTCCCTCTCCACTCTCTCTCTAAATACATGTCTTGAGACATATGGACTCAATGACTTGACTAGAGCAACTTGTATGGCATGTCTTTAATGAGAGGCTTGATGAAAGGAGAGGAAGATCCCTAGGGTCGTTTTTGAGATTTTAGTGGCCTAGGGCAAACCTATAATTTGAGTCCTAACTAATAAATATATATAAACATCAAACTTAATACAAAAAAACTAAGCAATTTTTTTAGGGCCTAATAGACCCCCTAAAAAAAATTGAGGTCCAAATTTTATACTTATTTTTTGGGGCCTAGGACGGTCGCCCTCTTCGCCCTGCCTCAGATACGGCCCTGACCTGAATATCCCATCCTATAATCTTTCAAGAAACACACCCAAAAGTATCGAATCGTGATTAAAAGGATGTCTTCAAGAGATAAGTTTTTTTTACCCCTTTCTTATCTTTATATCAATGTTTTCATGTCTCTTATTACATGAATTTGACCCTGTTGATTGTAATGCATGAAAATACTTACACCCCAGTGAGAGCTATTTTGATGAAATTTTTTGATATTTCGCGAAGGGTTGCGACTGAACCCTTTTATTAAATAAAATAATGAAACATTATCGGATTATATGTTTCGGCACATTTTTCATCCATGCGTTAGATAATTTTCTGCCTATAAATTTTCCTATTATTCCTCAAAAAAAGATTCCCATTATCATCTTTACTTTCAGTACTATAAAATTGGTTCAAAAAGCAAGTAAAAATGTACCAAAGTGAGAGAAAATACTATTGATAGTAAGCGGGTCGTATTTTGGATCTATTTGTAATATTCATGGGTTAGATGCACTAGAATATATCACTCTCAATATGTATTAGTTGTAATTTACTCTCTTTTTTAAATAAAAAAAAATGTATTAGTTGGAATTAAAATGATTAATATTATATTATATGTGTTTATTGACCAATTGTTAGAGTTTTGGGATTTCATTAGTTGAAGGGAATGTATACCACCATAGTGGATCATTCACGAATCTTGAAAAAAATTTCTATGACTACTTGTGGATGGTTTGTTGCTTGAATGATTTATGATTTAACTTACCCAAAGGAAAATTAAATTATAAATTGTTCTTGAGACATGGTTTATATATAGCTAATGTGAAACAGTTAAAAATTCCTTCTGCCCACTGGTGTTGGAATGCTCGGTTGATGTTTTGGTCTAATATATACCCCATCCACAAGAGTTCATGTTTCCGAATTTTTTTTTCTTCTGACCCTAATGTAAAAAAAAAACATTTCTGATCCCTATGAACATTGTTTACAAAAATAACATACTTTCTCAGATTTTTTTTTTGTATTTTAGTGTCAAAACCGCCACTTTAAATGTTGGTAATGACAGTCTGACGAGACAGAACTTGCCATTATTTGACTTTTTTTATTTATTTTTTAATTAAAATTTACACACGTGGCGTCCTACTCACTTAAGTGAGGTGTCACATGTGCGTTTAATTGGTCAAAATTGGTCTGGGGCTAAAACTGCAAAAAGGGCTGGACTTAGGGGGTTGGGGTTGTAATTTTTTTATAGGGGGCTAAAATCGCAAGTTCGTGATACTTAGGGAACCAAAACTGTTATTAAGCCTTTTTTATATTGAAAGTAAATATCTGAACAATTGAACTCAAGTATATTTACGCCATCATTATCGATCCCCTAATCAACATGAATTAGTGAAGTTCTTATCGACTGTTACAACCTCGCTCAAGTGTCACATCAGATCGAGTCATTAAAATTTAATATTGGTTGATAATGCATAATCTTCGATATGTCATCTCCCATATTGATTCTGGAATCAACAAAGGGGGCATGTCATCAAACTTGTTGAGATTTGATTGATACTAATCTCAACAAATGATTATTAAAATACATTCGTCGTCTGTGCATGTGATGGTATGACCTAATTATATGAAATTCAATCGTCAGTCATGACATGTAGATAAAGTGGAGGGAACTCGTATTCTAGATTTAGATAAGCAAAATGATAGTAACTCTAAAGTCAATGTTGTTAGTGTAAAAATGATTACATATATTTAGAAATTGGAGATTCCTAAGTTTGAGACAGTGAATCTGTTAGCCTGTATTTTCGACAGGCTGCAATAAATGCAATCAACTAAGTTCGACTTAGGTTTTGAAGAAAGCTAAATGAGTTCGACTCAGAAGCTGGAAACAGAATCATATTTAAGTACACTTGGTCATATCTTATTGTTGTAATGGTCACAATTATGATATTGATTTTCATTTTAAATCATTTTGTCCATATGAAAGACATTTACTTATACTTCTCTTGTGATTTTTACATCAAAATGAAATACATGTTCTAGTAACTTATACAAGGTTATAATATGCGTTATCATTATGTGTGTTAAGATATTTCAAATACTACAGAAAAATGAATAAATTATTTATATTATAACTAATATTCATAAAATAATTAACTCTAATATTCTTTCATATCATCCAAAATTGTTATTCATCTATTAACTATTTCAAAATCCTCAACCCCTTTTTTATATTGAAAGTGGATATTTGAACAATTGAACAATCAAGTATAGTTACACCATCATTATCGATCCTCTGATCAACATGAGTTAGTGAAGTTTTTATCGACTGTTACAATCTCGCTCAAGTGTCACATCAGACCGGATCAAATTAAAATTCAGTATTGGTTGATAATGCATAATCTCCGATATGTTATCTCCCATATTGATTCTGGAATCAATAAAGGGGGCATGTCATCAAACTTGTTGGGATTTGATTGATACTAATCTCAACAAATGATTATTAAAATACATTCGCCGTCTCTGCATGTGATGGTATGACCTAATTATGTGAAATTCAATTGTCAGTCATGACATGTAGCTAAAGTGGAGGGGACTCGTATTCACACCTTCAACCTTGACCCACACACTTATGGAATACAAAAGGTAATATCATATATATCCAAGTACATGTAATGTGGTATAATATCACTCTGATAAGATCATCACTAACTTGAGTATTGAAGTATATATTTTTGCGGTTATTGTAAGTATGTGTTTCACTCTTCATCGTTGTATTTGTAGATTCATTCTCTCCAACTTGTCTGATAAGATCTCACTTCTTAGACATGCATGTTGTGTAATATCGTTGTAACAGTAACATCACTTACAAAAAGAACCATAAAAATAATGATAAAAAGATATAGAAACACAAAAAATCTCTCCTAAAATCAACAACAATTCATATTTCATACTGTATTATAGTATATATCATTGCAGATACTGTAAGCATAAGTTTCATTGTCATACTCGTATTTAAAGATTCATTCATTCAAACTTGTCTGACATGATCGCACATCAGAGACATATAACGTGGTATATATCGTTGTAACAGTAACTTCGCGTACAAAAACCAACCATAAAAATCAAGAAGAAACCTCTCCTAAAATCAACAATCCATACCAACAAGCACTCACACACACTCTTAACTTGAAATTGAAGCAAATCATCATCAATCAATCAATAACCTCATTCTAACCTTGACCCATAATAGGTCTATCTAAACAATTTCAAATTGACATTTCTTGTAAAAAAGCTTAGTTAAGATATACATGAAACATGTGGGCCCAAGCCCATAAAAATAGCTTAGGATGACATCATCTTGTTAAGACAGGTAGGCAATGTCAAAAACCATTTCACAACACTTTCAAAAACATTTCATTCTCTTTCACTTCACACACACTTCACATTTTCCCCATTTCATTTCATGATCTATATCTATCTTCATTCTCTTTGATTTTCATTTTTCATTTTCAATTTCAATTTCATTTTCTCCCACCAAAAATTTGAAAAACCTAGATCCAAATTTCAAACTCAGAATTTCAATTTTAGGGTTTTTATACGGTGAATTGTGAACGGTGGCTCCTTCATCGGAGGGAGTTGGCCGTGAAATGGAAGGTGGTGGTGGTGGTGGCAGTGGTGGTGGGAGGAGAGTTAGTTCAAGTCCAAGACCTTGTTGTGGCCGGCGTGTGGTGGCGAAGAAGAAGCAAGGTCGTGGTGGTTCTGGTGATGGGTTTATCAACAGTGTTAGGAAGCTTCAAAGACGTGAAATTAGTACCAAAAGTGTTCGTGGGTTTAGTATCACTGATGCTCAAGAACGATTCCGCAATATCCGTTTGCAGGTTCATTTTCTCAATCTCAATTCTTTGTAAATGTATATTTTTTTCAAAAAAATTCGTTTTTTAAATCTAAATCTATTATGGTTTTTTTTTTTATATGCATGTGGAATTTTGATTAATATATTATCGTTGATAATTGTCAGAAGATGGAACATTGTGTTTTTTATTTGATTTTTTTTTATTAGGGTTTGATTGTTTAGTTTGGAGAGTTAATATTTATGTTGATGTTTTGCTGGGTTGCCCTAGTAGAATTTGAATTGTGATTTTTTTTTTGCTTGTAGAGGGTTTTGTGTTTAGATTGTATGAGTAATGTTATTGGTTTATAGATTAATCTGTATATGATGATATTTTGTATGTTAAAGGACGAGTCGGCTACATTTTTATACCTTGATGATTTCGCGCGTGATTTTAAATTGCAATCTGTAATAATTTTTTAGGTCTTCGTGTCAGTGACATGGTTTCGCGCGCTATTTTATTATACCTTGATGATTTCGCGCGTGATTTTAAATTGCAATCTGTAATGATTTTTTAGGTCTTTGTGTCAGTGACATGGTTTCGGGCGCTATTTTAAATTGCAATCTGTAATAATTTTTCAGGTCTTTGTCAATGACAACGGTTATTGTGATCTTACTGGCTGCATTTTTTGTGTAAAATGTAAATATAATCTCAATGTGATTGCAATTTAAATCTTTGCTTTAGGAGTTCCACATTTACACATGAGACTTTGGGAATAGAAAGCTTGTTTAATGTGGATCTGTAATTGCTTAGGTGTGAATTAGTGTTGCCGAGTTTGACCAAACCTAATCCCGTACTTTGATTGCAAAACATGATCCCTCTGAAGGAAAAAATAGAGGGTGAGATATTTTGTTCTAGCAGTACAAATTCGAGAGCTGTAGGGTTTCTGCTGGGAGAGGGTAAGAGGAAGAAACATACTAGAAATAAAAAAGGAGATAAGAATTCGTTATGGAAGAGGGGAAGAGGAAACGACAAATTCGATAATTAATGTAGGGAAGAGGAAAATTATGGGTAGGAGTTTCCCATTTCCGAAACAAGGGGAAAAGGAAACGACAAATTCAATAATTAATGTAGGAAAGCGGAAAATTATGGGTGCGAGTTTCCCGTTTCCATTAAGATGGGAAGAGGGAAAACGCTAAAAATATTTAATTGATAGAATCAGTGTTGTAAATGGAAAGAAACATTTTGAATATAAAACGCCGACACTAGGTGTGCCCGATGTTCATTAACACCAACACCCGTACAAATCAATATTATCATTATCTTAAATGTTATTGATGGCAGAAAGCCAAAGATCCAACATACTGGCCGACATATGGCGCCGTCATATCCAGTATGGTGCCGTGGCACTGCCATCCTTCACAAATTGGCCATATCATTTTTCCAAAAATCCGCCATGGCCGGTATTTGACAACACTGATTTTGTTTTGTAGCATATGCATCGTAAGTGTAATCAGTTCTGTGAAATATGACATTTGAAACCGTGCTATTATGAGATATGTACCTTGCTTCACTGTGCCCATTACCCCATGTCTGATTTATATTTTTACAGGAAGAATATGATACATATGATCCAAAAGGTCCTTCTTCCGTCGTATTGCCATTTTTGAGAAAAAGGTCAAAGATTATAGAAATTGTAGCGGCTCAAGACATTGTTTTTGCCCTTGCACAATCTGGTGTGTGTGCAGCATTTAACCGAGGTAATTCCACTGAAGCCTTGTTTTCGGCATTTTATGTTTCCTTTTTGATTAATTATGATATTTTGTCTGTTCAATGATATTCTTCTCGACACAAAAGTAGATACATGATTTATGTTGCATGTTTCCATTGTTTGCTGCAGAGACCAATGAAAGGATATGCTTCTTGAATATAAGTCCTGATGAAGTTATAAGAAGCTTGTTTTATAACAAAAATAATGACTCACTTATCACAGTTTCTGTCTATGCTTCCGACAGTTACAGTTCTTTGAAATGCAGAAGCACCAGAATTGAGTAAGTATATACCTCTATTATTATATAACTCCTACCATTGTTTTCCATGCTCAACAAAAAAGACATTGTACACTGGAAGAGTTAAATAAGAGCAGTAGATAGAAAGAGTTGCCTGTCCAATTTTGTGCTGTCGTGTTCTAAGCTAAAATATCTCTGTTTTCCAGATATATAAGGAGGGTTCAGCCAGGTGCTGGATTTGCTCTTTTCGAATCTGAGTCTTTGAAGTGGCCAGGTTTTGTAGAGTTTGATGATGTAAATGGGAAAGTACTGACATACTCTGCACAGGATAGGTAAATATTTTAGTGTTCTAAAACATCTGTACATGAATTTTATTATATTTCAATAATTCTTGATGGTGGTACATTGACACTTCTCTCTTTTTTTTTCTTTCTTTCTTTCTTTCCCTCTAGCATATACAAGGTGTTTGACTTGAAAAACTATTCAATGTTATACTCTGTTGCTGATAAAAATGTACAAGAGATTAAGATCAGGTAATTTCATTTGCGTTTATGAATTCTATTTTCCAATATACAACCCAAGCCAGTACCATGTAGTTGTGGTTTATGTTAATTCAATTTTTTCAAAGATATCTCATCACATGTTTTAATGCTTGATAGCTTTATCTTTATTTGTTTTGTTTTGTTTATTTTTGGGGCCTTATACAACTTCGTTCTTGTTTATGATTTTTTTATCAGTCCGGGGATCATGTTGTTGATTTATACTAAAACAAGCAGCCATGTCCCTCTAAAAATCCTCTCAATAGAAGATGGTACTGTTTTGAAGTCATTCAACCATCTTATTCATCGGAATAGCAAGGTGGACTTTATTGAGCAGTTCAATGAAAAGCTTCTTGTCAAGCAAGAAAATGAGAACCTCCAAATCCTTGATGTAAGTAATTTTCTCATTTTTACATGGTTTATATACATTGTTCTCCATCCATATATCTTACTTTTAATTACCTTTAGGTACGGACTTTTGAGCTTACGGAAGTTAGCAAAACGGAATTTATGACGCCATCTGCATTTATTTTCCTGTATGAGAATCAATTGTTCCTGACCTTTCGAAATAGAACTGTGGCTGTGTGGAACTTCCGTGGAGAACTTGTAACTTCTTTCGAGGATCACCTTCTGTGGCATCCTGATTGTAACACAAATAACATATACATAACCAGTGACCAGGATCTCATCATATCATACTGCAAGGCTGATTCTGATGAGTCATTGTCTGAAGGAAATGGTACTTTTTTCTTTTGTAACCCTCTGCACTGCTGCCCCATTTTTCTTTCCCAATTATTTTTATTTTGTCTCTTCTTTTTTTCTCATGCACTTTGTCTCTTCTTATTTTGATCAATATTTATTTTTTGAGAGGTGTTTGTTAGAATCTATGAAAATATCTTTAAAGTACTTTAGTTTATCTCATAGGAGGATTAGTTTCTTACTAACAATCAAGATACCCAAAATATAAGATGTTTTCAATATTATAACTGTTGTTTGAAATTGAACTGGAATGGTGATTTAGCTAATTGCTTCACGTGTTGACCTGACAGAGATATAATTTTTCGATGTGTTCATGATCAATTTGTATCATCTGTTGTAAAGAAGCATGTATCAAATTACTCACAATTTCTGCTTTTTCATACAGCCGGATCCATCAATATCAGCAACATTTTAACCGGTAAGTGTCTTGCGAAGATAAGGGCAAGTAATAGCTTTCCCATTGCAAAGGAATGCAACTGCGGCGACGACTGTTCAACTGATGGTTGTAATTCAAGGAAGAGAAAGCAGGCCTCCTCCAGAATAAGGAGCACAGTTAGAGAAGCCTTGGAAGACATTACTGCTCTTTTCTATGACGAAGACCGCAATGAGATCTATACAGGCAACAGGCATGGTCTGGTTCACGTGTGGTCTAACTGATGTATTGTTGAATTTGTTCTGACCTTGTGATTTCTTATTGGCTTGTCTCCTTGGTTGTTGTGAATTGTGATAGTCCTGTCCTCAGTCCTCACCCCTCACCTGCTACGAGAGCTTCTGGGGGAACTGTAACTTTTATGTGATCTTGTACAATATTGTTTTGTCCTTGTCACTTGCAACTTAGGCAGGTTTATTCTGCATGTGGTAACAAACATGTATTAAGTTATACTGTATGTTTTTTATTTTTTGAGGGAGGTTATACTGTATGCTGGTAACTTACAATATGTATGTTTATGTTGTACAATAAATATATGAGATGTTGGATAATGTTTGCGTCCCGGTTGTTTCTTTAACTTGTTACCTTCTGGTGGCATACAAAGTGATTTGTTTGTGCTTTCACATGGATTACTAGTGCAGTAGTGGTAAATGTGCGGCGGGTTAAAGGATCAAAATAAGTCCCTAACCAGTGGTGTGATGATAGCTTTAAAATTTTCCTACCACTGGTACTTCAATCCTCCTTTGCTTTACATTTTATCCTATAACTTTTTCTTATCTTTCTTTACTCAGTTGCCAAGCCTTAATAAGAGCAAAACTTCCAAAATGAATTTGTTTTCAGTGTGATTTACTTGAGAGTGCATTATTAGTTTAAATCAAGATTTAAATTTTTGTAAAAGGCAGTGATTACCATATGACATTATCTACCGTTTTTTGCCAAGACTTTTGTGCTCTCGAATCAACTTATTTTGTATTTTTTAAAATTTATTGAAAATTTTCATGAAACAATTTTTGAAATTTTTTTAAGATATTTCTTACTAAGCATGTGAATCATGTGCATGAGGCACATATTTAGATGCTCTTGCACATAGATAGTTAATGTAAGTTTTACAGGTTTTAAATTACGTCTAAAAGCATAATTGGGTATGTGTATTTTTCTCAATTTAGTAAAATAGGTTGGTAAGTTTTTCTATCTCGTTGAAAGGAGTTGATATCTCTAGACTTTGTTTGAAAGTTGGGATGGAATGGCTTTTGAGGATGGAAAGAAAGGGAGGAAAATTTCTCAACTTGTTTGAAGAAAAAAAAATTAAGGGTAACGAGTGCTGGATTCCTAATTACGAAAATGTTTATAGAAAATGTTAAATTGTTCGATTTTCAATGTGTTGAATGCGTCAATTTCTATAAAATCTTATTATTGAAGGTTGTTAAAGAGTGTTTTTAGGGCACTCGTTAGCATTTTTCAAAAATTAAAAGTAAGGGAAGAAAATTCACTATTATGAGAAGAAAAATGAGTCTAGAAGAAAAGGTTTTCAACAAGAGGAAAAATGAAAGATCTTTAGAAATAGAATGACTGTGTCTTGGGTGAGGTATGAAAGGAGTGATGGGGGTCCAAATACAATACTTATAATCCAGTGGAGCAACCTATGTTGAGTTGAGAAATATACCTGTCTTGAATTTGTAAGAGAATTTTATCCAAATACAATACTTAATCGTTATTTTCGTGGGCACTTTTGTAACGTACATCTTTTTCCTTTACTTATTTCTATTTTCACTAACAAGAATCCAATAAAACAAAACTTAAGATGAACCATCAAATGAAAAAGGTTGATTGTTAGTACCACATGTAGATGCTACTTCCATGTCTCAGGTATAAGCAAAAAGTCAAATGTTTTTGGCTCATATTTGGACCAGATATATTCGACTTTTTATTTATATTTAAGATTAGAGGGAGTATATTTTTTTTTCTAACAAAGTTCCTCAAAGAACTCCCTTTGAAGATCCCTCTAAGGCACCGTTTGGCCCTGCTTTTTTTTTTCCTTCAGTTTCTCTACATTTTTAAGAAGAAGTTATGTCAAACACAATATCAATAAAGTACCTTTAAAAAAAAGTACTTTTTCTAGAATGCATAAAATTGAATGGAATGAGTTTTAACCAAAAGTTGTTGAATGCTACTTCAAAAAACTACTTCTCCGCAATTTATTTCACAAGCACTCTCTTCAACTCACTTTATTTCACAAGCACTCTCTTCAACTCACGCTGATAACTTTTTCTTTTATTTTTTAATATTTTTTCTTTTATTTTTTAATATTATATTTCAATTTGCTTTTTTCTTCCATTTAATTTAATTTAATTTTTTTGAACCGGTCCATATTTTTTTTTTTGAATGAGGGTCCATTTAATTTTATTATCTATTTTTGAAGAAATTTTATTATCTTTTTTATCACTTATATATTTAATTTCAATATCGTTCAATCATCACAACCTCGCAAATATTTTTATTCATGTTGTCATTGAATGACACCAAATATTTTTATTTTCTTTCTTCAACCTCACAAACACACACACACATTAACGTTTAGAGTAATACTTTATGTCCGTATGTCTGTTTTTTTGTTACGCTGATGCATATAATTTTTTTAGTGGTTGTGTAATGCGTATAATTATTTTTATAAAATTTTGATTTTAATTAATAGTACAAGTATAGATGCCTAAAAAAATTATACTTATATATATTTTACACATTTATATTGTAACAAACTATGCATATCTTTTTCTTATTTAAAAAACTAAACATATCTTTTTCAATGACACCAACAATGTAACAAATATAATATCATATAATATAAATTCTTATCTTTTTAAATGACACCAAAAATATGGTATTCTATGTATAATTGAAAAAGAAGAAACAAACTATTCATAATATTTTAAACATTTTTTCGTTTATTATGTTAATTCATAATAAATTCAAAGTTTTGTATAATATTTTGCCAAACAACTTTTAACTTAAAAATAACTTTAGAACTAAAAAAAATAAAGAAACCAAACAGCTTTAGCTTTTTTCTTAAAGAGCTTTATTTTAACTTTGTTTTAAAGTAGTTTTTAAACCGAAAAAAAGCCTGACCAAACGGTACTTAAGTCTAAGAAGCCCAAGCTCCTTCTGAAGTTCTAATTCTCTCATCTCTTTCAGGAAGACATCCATGTTGTTTCCATACTTGTGTCTGATATTGGCATGTTAATAGCAAAACCTGACTCTGAGTGGCTGAATTTCTCTAAAAGATCCTTGAGTAGTTTTCCTGCTATGTAAGATAGTCCTGAGGCTGCAAGTGCCATTGAGACATAGTATAACACAGTTTTGATGTAGGATTTAGGTGGTCTTCTTGTGTAAACTTTCCCAACAGTAAGCAGAATGATGCATGCAACAGAAGTTGCTGCCACTATTGCAAGCTTAACTTCATCATAGTAGTTCTTATTAATCAAGACGCCGTAGATAATGAGAGGGACAGAACCAAATATTAGGAATGAAAATACAGCTATAACGGCGTGAAACACGAAGTTCGATCTGTTTCCCAGTAGTTCTTGATACCGATCTTGCACATTCGTTTGCAGTTGCTGCCCTCGAGAATGGCTATCTTTCAACTCTTTAAGCTGGAAAAAAGACCAAAAGAAAGAAATTTCAATAGTTGATAAAAAAATCAATGGCTGATATTACATGCACATGTACATATATATGAAATCAATGACTGATATTAGTTAAATTGTTTTCATTAATGGTTCAGATTTCTTAGTTTACTCTCTAAAGTGAGAGCTCGTTTTAGAGAAGCCAAATCCCTTGGAAAAAACACTAATCATATAGGGTGATGATGTAGAGCCGATTAGACTAAAAAAGGCAATACTTACAAATAACTTATCCTAGCATAAAGAAATGTTATCATGGTAATGCTGGGAGAAAACCCTAGCTACCATTTAATTTCAACCTACCATATCATATCAGTTATTCCTAGTTCAACATTTCTTAATGAGACTATCTGCTAACATTATTTTTCAACTGTATATTGTTTTCATTCATGAAAATATATGAAGAAAGAATGCCAGAGGGAAATGATCATACAATTAGTGATTATGAAATTGAGCAGTAAATGGAAATCCACTCACATTATGACCAAGGATGAAAAGTCCACCAATCAGATTTGCAAATCCCAATGCAATAATATTCACTGCAACAAACACAAGATTAGAGAATTAATTGGATATCACTAACCAAATTTTAGCTTTCAAAATTATAAATCCAAGACTGCAGACTTGCAATAACCCTCAGAACTGGACACTTACATGGGGTAGCACCAGAACTAGCTGCAGATGAAACAATTCCTAGACTTGTGATTGACTCAACTAAACCACCATACACAATGCTTTTAACTATTTCCCACTTTTTTGGTTCACCAACTTCATTTCTAGGTTGTTCACCAATAACTACTTGACTTTGAGATTCTGTCACAATAGCACCATCCCTTGGAACATTATCTTCTGTTTGCAATGTTGTTGATTCATTTGCTTCTTCATCAACAACAACAATCACATCACCTGCACCATAACAACACCTTTGGTTATTACATAGATTATTGGTAAATAGCTAACCGAAGATAATCATTTCATGTGCATACCTTTATTTTCATTTATAACTGAAGGATTTATCTTCCCATTGATATCCTTTCGCACTTTATCAATCAATGTAATATCTGTTTTTGATGGAAATATAGCATCTATTGCAGGACTTGTGCTGTCAAGTGATTGAACTGGTGATTGTGTTCCACCTTGCCTCAAAGAGGAATTATAATCATCATTCTTAACAATTTCAGGCTTTTTGTTCACATCTTTCGGTAACTTCTCAACAATTAGGGACGCTACGGTTGTACTTGTCGGAACAAGAAATTCAGGTTTCTCTTGATAATGATTCAGAATGGCGCCTTTTGCAGTTTCTCCAGAATTAACAAATGTTTCACAAGAAGTGGTAGTTACTGATTTAACACTTTTGTACTCAGATACCGTCCCATTAGAAAAGTTCGTTGAGGACGTAACTTCAACAGTATCTGCATCAGAGTGATATAGTGAAGTGAGCAACATCACATAGAACAAAATGAATCAATGGAATGAATAGTAGAGTAATATGAAGGAATTTATTCATATACATTGTCAGTGTAAATGTTTTTTACACGTCAATCAATATAACCATTAGATTTTAAAAACATTTGACTATAATCACAACTATTGTCAATGATTTGTTGACACCTTTTTACACTGACAGGGTATCAAAGCTTATGTCTAAGATGAAAATGTACATTATGCATAAGTGCACAAAAGTTTCATATTTTCTTATATTGTTGGTACATGTTTGAATGTAAACATGAATAATTCAGTAAGAAACTAGGGAACAGTTCCTCTCCCATGACCGTGAAAATTTCATTGGAGGGAGTTTAGTGGAAATCTTCATCGTTCAATCATGTCTTAAGTCTCAACGACTTTGACCGCATACAGTAGAGATAAATGAGCGATTGAAATTCCACTGCAGAAAATTTCCACTGGAGAGGACCAGTTCCCAACTAAGAGACAGTTATGCAGGTTTTAGGATCAGCTAAGTATGCGTATGATTTTGCTGGATTTTTTTTTCAAAACAGCCGATATTAAAAAAATAATAATTATGTTATCTTAAAATCTCAAACATACTTGTACTTGTTGTATCCACTGAAGTCTTGTTTTTCTCTCTGTTATCGGTCCTCAGTTTTCCGGTCAGCAACTGCTCTTTTTCTGAAAAATCTATGAAATCCTGCACAACGCTCTGCACTCCATTTGAGGAAATAGTAGAATCCATTGTTTCACGTCCATGATTAACATATGACGTCGGTGTGACATTCTTAATCAGATTAGCATCACCAAGTGTACCTTCTGGATGACCAATATCAGGGGAGGATAGTAAAGGTGAAGTAATTGTTGACTGGTTCTGGTCAGCAGGACCAGTGGTAGAATGTTCTTGGGAAGTGTCACCTGCTATATAAAGAAAACAGGAAATTAAATTGGAGACACAAATTTCTTTACAAATAATTTCAGTCCCGAGTCAAATTGACTTCAAGCTATAAGATTATTGCTCAAGTGCGTGCTTTTTTTAATACTTCTCAGTTCCAATAAGGTACAATCACTCAAGAAAGTGTAGACACAGTTAGAAATAATTCATAAAATTTTCAAATAAGCATCATCATGCAAGCGGTTTTACTTGGAGTACCGATGTAATTATAATTAAAAGAACAAAGAAAAAACCTGGTTCAGTAGCTGTTTTCTTCTTATTTGAAGTAAATAAAGAGATGAACCAATTTGAACTGGAGCTTGGTATATTTGAAGGATTTTGCAAACTACTTGCAGCTATACTTGAAGAATTTTCCGAAGTTTCATCCTTGCTGGCACCACCAAAATTACGGAACAGATTGAAACCTTTTCCTGTCGAAATTAATGACATTAATAAGTTAAGATATATAAATAAGATAAGCACACAATCATCATATATAGATCAGTCAAGACACATCATAGAAAAACTTTTAGAATGTACAAAAGTGATTTAGGGAAAAATGTTAGGATGATAATTGTTAGAGATAGAAAACCATTCCTAAGTCTTCACCAAATGTTTAAGCTTTTGGTTTAGTTGAGAACTTGATAATAGCCTTTAAGCATCTCAGAAGTCAGAACTATGAAGCAAGGACACAGAGGCAAACTCCTAACATGGACACACTTACATAAATAATGCCTATAATTACACTAGGACACCACACAGAGGTAGTGCATGAGTTGAAAGAGAAATGCCTGCAACAAACCCCTCTAGCACACTCTTACCAGTACACTATTATTGAGTGAAATTCATGTGGGTCCCACCAATTTGGCATTTAGCCCCACAAAATAGGGAGTGGGAGCCACAATAATTTCATTCAACGGAGGTCTCCTTCAAGTTCAACCTTTATTTGAGTGTTGTAACTTGTAAGTGCCCCACAAGTGTATGGACTCTGGTGTATGCCCACAGCCATAAAAATAATTCAACAAGAGTGTAGGGACAGTGTCATACAGATGTTCATGTTGAAAACATGTCCAACACCTCAACAAGAACAAATGCTTTTGTGTTTCATAATCTTAAAATCATTATCAAATCTCCTTAAATGGAATATTTTTGCTTGAAATTGCTTTTATAAGTCACAAAACCTTAGGAATTTGCCACCTCTCTTTAGTTATTATTCCTCTAGCCAAATAAAAATGAGCAAAACATAGGCACAAAGACCACATTCTGCTATGCATCATAGAAAAGAAAATAAGCTACTAACCACTAGGAATAAAGATGCTGAAGCATGATAAACATCTGAATACTTCCACTTCTTTCTCAGGATGATCATCATCGTCGGCAGCAGCAGGAGCAGGAGGTGGATCCAGACTGGTAATTTCAGGTGTTACATTTGCATAATTACCTTGGTTAGCTTCATGTGTAGTACTATCAGGATCAACCACATCAGTGTCAACTACAATGTCCAATCTATCGCGTTTTCCTTTCTTGTCTAACACATGAATGTTCCTTTTTCTTTTCTTGAGGATAACCCTTTTAGTGATGCAAGATTTGCAATTAGGACAATACAAATCATGTGTCTCTTGTTTTGCAATTACTAGCTCAACATCAAACTCTTTCTCTTGCTGGTCAATTTCTTTTATCGAGTTAAGTTCCTGTTTATTTTCTTCGTTAGAATTCACAGCATGTGTTGCTTGTTTGTTGGATGAGTTATGTAAAACAGATAATTCTGAACTGGAAGGAACTTTGTTATCACGATTGGTAGCATCACCATTTTGAACTATATGAAGACCATGAGCTTCGCTGCGTAAACTATTTTCAATAGCTGAGTTTTCCGCTTGTTCATCAAGTTTACCCTCCTCATGATCAATAACATCACCATTTTGAACTCTATTAATTCCATGAACTTCACCGCGTAAACTATTTTGAATAGCTGAATTTTCCACTTGTTCATCAAGTTTACTCTCCTCATGATTGGTAGCATCACATTGAACTCTATTAAGTCCACTAACTTCATTGCCTGCAAGCATAAAACCAGATTCAATTCCAAATTTTAACATAAGATTGTTCATGGACATAAGAATTTAGGATAACATAATCATAGTTCTCCAAATGAATACCAAAGATATGACTATTATAGTGACTTCACGGTGCAAAGAGCGCATGCGCGCACACACACATACAGACAAACAACATCCTTATGGTAACAGCTTGTAGTTATTTTCAGTTTATTTCCATAAGCCCTCGAGGATAGTTTATAAAAACAACTTATAGCTTATAGGGAAACAGTTTGACTTTATTTTACCTTTTGCTATAGAAATAGCTTATACATAAGTAATTATACTATAAGCGTTTATGCTATAAGCATTTAATTAACCTGTTTATCTATGCAGGGCCTAAATTTTTAAAGCCAACAAAGAAAAATTAACTGTCACAATATCATCCAACAAATTTACAACGGAAGTAACTTTTAGAATCCATCTCATTGAAAGGCTATTCAACTATGGCCATCAGAACTGCGATTGTGTGCTTCAGAAATCTTGGCATCTACTACTGACCTTTAGTTTCCCAAACAAAACAAGGTCCATGTTGAATCAAAGTTTTGACATTCATCAGCAAGTCAGGGTACCCTTTAAGATTCCACATGGGACCAGTCGTAGAACTGTCGAATCGCTTGGTCGACCATGTACAATGGTGACATTTCCACACTCCTTCAGCCATAAATGTGATGACATATTTACCAAAAATCAGAAAAGAAAAACTAACCAAGAAAATTTGAGTCTAATGTTAGATGTCATACACAGAACATCTATCATATTTATATTGGGGTTAGTTCCAATTAATTTACTTATCTTACAATTTAAGGTCAGGAACACCATTATAGATCTAGTAATGTATTTACCTACACAAACACAGATAAATTAATGTTAATCGAAAAAGCCCGAAAAACATCCAGAAGTTGAGAATTTATAACAGTTAAACTAGTACTAATATATGTCACAAAAAATTAAGACTAAACTTTAAAACTTAAATTTGAAGAAATGCAAAACATTTATAAATGACAGACAGTGATGCAGCAACAACCACATGAAAAATATGATTTAATATAATCAAACAAATTAAAAAATATATATTATCTTTGTTAATCCTATACTATATATAGTACATACTAAAAAACAAGAGATAGTGTACCTTGTTGTTTGTCAAAGTAAACACTGTTGTTGTTCTGGAATATATCAGAAGATTCAGAGCCAAAAATAGCATCATCTTTTATGGCTTCTCCAACAAACTCAGCTACTAGTCCAAGTCCAACAGGAACACAATCTTCTTCTTTCCCACTGTTACATTCACCAACATTTCTTTTCTCTTCAACATCTTCATCTTTTTGCAAAGAAAACTCATCTAAGTTGGTGACAATTGTTGAAGTTTCATTGCTATGACCATTACCACCATTGCTAACAGAAGAGGATGTCACAACCACAGTTGTAACAACAACGTTGTTGTTATTGTCCTTGACATGTGGAAAGGTTCTTTTCAAAGAAAATTCTTCTACTTCTTCTTGTTGTTCTTCATTATCATGCACAATCATCATTGAATGTTGGTTTTCTTGCTCCATTTTTTCACAAGGACAAAGACAGGACAACTATGACAGGATTGGGTTAGGCTGTTATGGGATAAGTATGTATGGAGATTGAGTGGAACCCAAAATTTAATGTTGTTTGCTGTTTGGTTTTAAATATTTTGCATATAATGATGACCTCACCTACTTTTTGAATGAGACATGGGGCACATGAATGATATTTTTGGAAAAACACATGGGTTTTTATAATCAAAAGATTTGATAATGAATTTTTTTGATCAAAAATGTTTAGTGTTATTTTACATACAGAAAAAATAATTAGATCATCGACCCGTGCAACCAACTAAGAAAATCAACAAATAAGTTATACTGTATAACTAATTTATAATGAATATATAACATTAGAACTACGATGCATTACATAATTAGTATTAAGCTGACATTGCTAAAGTATCATCGGGACTCCGACTTTTAATCGATATTTATATTCAAAAATTGATAAATTTAAATAATAAAATATTATGAATGAAAATGATATTACTAAACTATGAAATACGTCCCCTAAAAAAACTATAAAATGCGTATTTTAAGTTATTGATTTGAAGCAAAATTAATTTACTAA